>Ga0172377_10000757_pt1 | contig 31454 bp, 30 predicted proteins | sample Pumphouse3metaG_FD_119749 | JGI IMG/M metagenome (GOLD analysis project Ga0172377, IMG submission 119749) | Leachate microbial communities from a municipal landfill in Southern Ontario, Canada - Pumphouse #3 metaG | ecosystem: Engineered > Solid waste > Landfill > Unclassified | place: Canada... | reverse complement strand
CATCTTTCTCTTATTTGGAACTCAAAAATGATACAATTATCTCAACCGATAAACTCGCTCGCCGCAAACAAAATAAAAAGAGAATCGACGTTGAACTTGAACGCCAAATTAAACATGCGACATCCAAAGCAAAATCAGATGTCGTCAAGCCCGGCTACAAGAAAAAAGTTCGCGATGCTGTTGCCAAAGTAAAACGTAAGCATCACCGCGAAATCATTCGCAAGGATATTCGCCGCCAGCGAGTCGAAAGATATCGAAAGGAAGGCAATAAAAATGATTAAATTGTATATTGGATCACACGTATCAATGTCAGGACCAGATTATTATCTGGGCAGCGTTAAAGAAGCTCTTTCTTATGGGGCGAACACGTTTATGTTTTATACCGGTGCGCCCCAAAATTCGTATCGGAAACCCGTTAATGAACTACTAATTGAAGAAGGCCGCAAAGCCATTCAAGATGCCGGTATCGATGAAAGCAAAATCATCGTCCACGCCCCTTATATCATCAATATTGGTAATAAAACAAATCCAAGCGTTTATGATTCTTCAAAAAAATTCTTAATCGAAGAACTAAGACGCGTTTCTGCCTTTGGTCCACGCATATTAGTTCTTCATCCCGGAAGTCATGTCGGACTCGGAGTGGAAGGCGGTCTTGAATCGGTCGTCGAAGCGCTTGATGAAGTGTTCAAAATCGACGATACAAATGTCAAAATTGCCCTAGAAACAATGGCCGGCAAAGGTTCGGAAGTTGGAACTTCGTTTGAAGAAATAAATTACATACTAACCCATAGCGCTCACCCCGAGAGATTAGGCGTTTGCTTAGACACATGCCACATTAACGATGCCGGCATGAATGTCCATGATATTGAAGGTGTTCTCAATAAGTTTGACAAAGTCATCGGCTTAGATAAACTACTTTGCATTCACGTTAACGATTCAAAAAACGTCATGGGCGCCCACAAGGATCGCCATGCGAATATCGGTTATGGCGAAATTGGTTTTGACACTATCTACGCCTATATTAAACATCCTCGTCTTGAAAACGTCCCCAAGATTTTAGAAACGCCTTATATTGAGCAAAAAGCTCCTTATCAAAAAGAAATTTCCATGCTTAAATCTGGCGTCTTCGAAGAAGGCTGGGTCGAAAAGTTATAATACATATTATAAAAAATAAAAGGACATCACTCGATGTCTTTTTTTATGGCGTTAATTAAGGCGTCGAAAGCTTCTTCTTCGGTGACGGTTTGTAAGATTTTTTCCTTTTTAAATAGAACCCACATCCCGTTGCCGCCAGCCATACCATAATCAGCGTGTTTGGCTTCACCAGGACCATTGACGATACATCCCATGACAGCCACCTTCAAATTAAGATTGTGTTCTTCGAGATAACGCAAAACGCGCTTGGCCATCGGAACGACGTCCACTTGCGTTCGTCCACACGTCGGGCAAGAGATAATAGTTGGATAATTATCGTATAAGTCAAGATCATGAAGCAAACGCTTGGCGGCCAAAATTTCTTCCTCGGGTTCGTCGCTTAAGGAAATGCGAATTGTATCGCCGATGCCCTCAATTAGTAGCGGAGATAAGCCGGCAGCACTCCTAATTAAGCCAATGTCTTTTGGACCGGCTTCGGTGATGCCAAGATGCAGTGGATAAGGAAATACGACATGGGCTTTACGGTAAGCCTCAATTGTTTCGATAGCGTTTGAGCCTTTCAGCGATATGACTATGTCATAAAAACCATGCTTTTCTAAAATAGCGATGTGTTTTTGAGCTGACGCCACTAATTTATCGGCAGTAGAAAGACTTTTATTACTAGCTATTTCTTTATCAAGTGATCCCGAATTAACACCGACGCGAATCGGAACTTGTTTCTTTTTACATGCCTCGACGACCGCCTTTATTTTATCTTCCGAACCAATATTGCCGGGATTAATGCGAATCTTGTCGATTCCGTTTTCAATAGCTGATAATGCTAGCCGATAGTCAAAATGGATATCGGCGACAAGAGGAATCGAAATTTGCTTCTTTATTTCGATGATTGCTTCTGCGTCTTCTTCATCAAGAATTGAAACACGCATTAAATCGGCGCCGAGAAGGGTGACGCGTTTGATTTGGTCAACGACTTCGGTTACATGGCTTGTTTTAATATTGCACATTGACTGAATTAAAACACGGTTTTGACCACCGATGGAAAGTGTGCCTAATTTAATATTTCGGGTTAATTCTCTTGGTAACATAATTACTTATATAATTATATCACTCGATAACTTAGTGTAGATATCTTTATTTAGATATGGTACTATTTATGAGCAATTTAAAAGAGGTGACGAAAAATGCGCGATAATATTATCCTAAAGTGTACCGTTTGCGGTGAAGAGAACTATATCGGTTCCAAAAACAAAAAGAATCATCCCGAGCGCCGTGAAATAAAAAAGTTTTGCTCAAGATGCAATAAACAAACGATCCATAAGGAGAAAAAGTAAGGCTTAGGCCTTATTTTTTAAAGATGCTCTTAACGCTTTTAAACGAATCTGATTACGTTAGCAATACTTATGTCCTCAACGATGAAGAGGGGAATGCGGTGGTTATTGATCCTGGTTTAGGGGATACTCCAGCCATTCGCGACTTCCTTATTCGCCACGAACTCAAACTTCAGGCAGTGTTGCTCACTCATGGCCATTTTGATCATATTTGCGGTTTGCCATTTCTATTAGAATCGTTTCCTGACATCCCTGTTTACATGCACGAATTAGAAACTGAATTCTTGAATAATCCTCGACTCAATTGTTCCTATCTTGATAGAAAAATCGGACCAGTTAATTTGTGTATTCGCGCCCTTGGATTAAGTGATAATGATAAGGTTAATCTTTTAAAAAAAGATTTTTACGTTATCCATACGCCCTTCCACACACAAGGAAGCGTGTGTTATTATGTGCCTGAAGAGAAAATGATTTTTACCGGTGACACCTTATTTCGCGGTGCAATTGGACGAAGCGACTTGCCGACTGGTTCGCCGCGAAGCATTATTCAAAGTTTGGCAAAACTTAAATCCTTGCCGATTGATACCAAAGTTTATCCCGGTCATGAGAAAAGCACGACGATTGAAAGAGAATTGAAATACAATACATACTTACGGAAAGAATACATACCCAACAATAAATAACTTTGTTATAATAACAAACGGCAAAAGGAGGATAATTAAATGATTAACGTAACAGAACTAAGACCCGGAAACCACTTCATTGATGAAGGAATTCTATACACAGTACTAGATATTTTGCTAAATAAAACCGCAATGCGGAAGATGGTGGCGAAAGTCAAAGCCAAAAATTTGCGCTCAGGCGCGATTGTTGAAATTTCACGTAACAGTGGTTACGTAGTCGAACCAGTTCGATTAGATAAGAAAAAAATGACTTATCTTTATGATACAGAAGACATGCTTGTTTTTATGGATCAAAGTACTTATGAACAAATCGAACTGCCCAAAGCTAAAATGGAATGGGAAAGAAATTTCCTTGTCAGCAATGCTGAAATCGAAATTTTGGTTTATGAAGATGAAATTCTCGGGCTTTCATTACCTGCGAAAGTTGCCTTGCAAATTGTTGAATGTGAACCAGCAGTGCGCGGTGATACAGTTAACAAAGCAATGAAGGACGCGATTTTAGAAACCGGTTTAAAACTAAGAGTCCCGCTCTTTGTTGAAAGCGGCGAAACAATTATTGTCAGAACAGATAACGGCCAATACGACGGTCGTGCATAAGGAGAAACAAAAATGGAAACATGGTCATGGATTTTACTAATCGTCATCGCTCTCATCGGCGGTCTCGCTGCAGGATTCTTCGGATCGAGATGGCTCTTTAAACGCGAGCTCGCCAAGAACCCACCTATTAACGAAAACATGATTCGTGCAATGTTCTTATCAATGGGCCGCAAGCCTAGCGAATCGCAAATTAGAGCGGTTATGAACAGCATGAAAAACAGTCAGTAAAGCATCAGATTTACGACAACAGAAAAGACGCCTCAACTGGCGTCTTTTTTTATCATCTTTCTTATAGATGTAGTGAAGAATATACGGCGGTATAAGAAAACATCTTTTTTTATTTAAGACATCATTCCATCGGCTGATTTGTCAATCAAAAACCATGATATATTCGAACTATTATTGTTGTCAGTTTTATTGTGTGAAAATTATTCACACTCGTTAAAGCAACTAAATATATACTAATTAATTGCTAATTATTTTATCCAATGAATCTTATTTTCTTTATTATTTGTCAGTCTTTCAATGTTTTCGCGATGGCGAAAAATAAGGATTATAGTGATAGAAAGTATGACGACAAAATAGTCCCATCCCACTATGAAAAGTGAACCGCCGCCCCACATGCCAAAATTGAAAAATCCCGGTACAAATATATCGATAATGAACATGATAAAAGCAGCAAACGCAACTGTTGAAGCAGCGATAATCGATGAGAGCGAAACAAATTTTTTACTTTTCAAAATAGCGAAGAAGACTAAACCAAATAATGAAAGGAACCAGCTTGTCGCAACAACCATTCCCGCCAATGCCGAGACTGCTTTTCCGCCTCGGAAGTTTGCATAAATCGGCCAGCAATGACCAACAGCAGAACCTAACGAGGCCAAATAGTAATAAGTCATCCCATGCCGCCATAAATTAACGACATTTGTCAGGCCGGTAAAGTTAATTAGCATAAAAACGGTCCAAATCGACAAGACTGCTTTGGCAATATCAACAATCATTACTGTCAAGCCGGCTTTTTTGCCCCACAATCTTCCGGCATTAGTGCCGCCAGCGTTTTTCGAACCATAATGACGAGGGTCTTGCTTGTAAAATACCCTGCCAATAACGATTGCTGTCGGAAAAGATCCAATTAAATAACCAATTATTAATGAACCCAAACCAATCGCTATATTATAAATAATATTCATATGACCTCGCTCGCTAAATGCTTATTTATTATATAAAAGTATCATTACTTTTCAAAACATATTTGTTATAATTACGAATTGATTTACATCACGTGAGGACAAGATGGCTGAAAAAACGCTAAAAAACACTTATACTGCTGCCGATATCGATATTCTCGAGGGTCTTTCTGGTGTTCGCAAAAGACCAGCAATGTATATTGGTTCAACAAATTCTTCCGGTCTTCATCACCTCGTTTGGGAAGTTATTGATAATGGTGTTGATGAGGCTCTTTCTGGTTACGGAAGTAAAATAACCGTCATTATCCATAAAGACGGGTCGCTTTCGGTTGAGGATGAAGGTCGCGGCATCCCGGTTGATCTTCACAAACAAACAAACATGCCGGCCGTCCAATTAATCTTTTCAACTTTGCACTCAGGAGGAAAATTCTCCGATGCCGTCTACAAAAGTAGCGCCGGTCTTCATGGCGTTGGCGCCTCGGTAACTAACGCTTTAAGTGAGTTTTTAGATGTCATGGTTTACCGTGATGGTTCGATCTATCATCTCCGTTTTGAAAATGGCGGAAAACTAGTCACTCCGCTTGAAATAGTTGGCAAAACCAACAAACATGGAACCCTTGTTAGATTCAAGCCTGATTCGACAGTTTTCTCATCGATCGACTTCAAGTGGGACACGATTTATAACCATTTGCAAGAGAGTGCATTTCTACTAAAAAGAGTTAGATTCACCATTAAAGATGAAAGGACTGATTTATCTCATGAATTTTACTATGTCGACGGCCTCAAAGAGTATGTCGCAATATTAAATACGAATAAAAAGCCGCTTGGTAATATTGTTTCTTTCGAAGATGATGCTAATGGCATTAAAATCGAATGTGCGATGCAATATTGCATCGAGGACTATAATGAATCCATCTATTCGTATGCTAATAATGTGCGGACTAGAGATGGTGGTACGCATGAGACCGGTTTCCGTATCGGTTTAACAAGGGCGGTAAATGACTTTGCCACCGAACATTCCCTTTTAAAAGGGAAAAGCAAAATTGAAGGTGGCGATATCCGTGAAGGATTAACTGCTATTTTGTCGTTAAAGATACCAGAAACTCTTCTTCAATATGAAGGCCAAACCAAATCTAAACTTGGGACTCCGGAAGCCATTCAAGCCGTTAATAACTTTATTTATAGTAAGTTAACTTACTATATGAATGAAAATAAAGAGTTCGCAATAAGTCTAATTAAGAAAGTAAACGACTCTCGCGATGCCCGCTTAGCAGCCCGTAAAGCTAAAGATGAAGCAAGAAGCACTAAAAAAGCTAAAAATGATTTGATCATCAGCGATAAGTTAACACCTTGCCAGTCAAAAGATTATCCATTAAACGAACTTTTTATCGTCGAAGGTGAATCTGCTGGAGGTACTGCCCGCAAAGGACGTGATCGTTTACATCAAGCGATTCTACCACTTCGTGGTAAACCATTAAATACCGATAATGTGACAATGGAAAGAATGCTTAAAAATGAAGAATTCGCCACCATTATTTCGTCGATTGGAGCTGGAGTTGGACAAAACTTCGACATCGAAGAATCAAAGTATGGAAAAATCATTATCATGACCGATGCCGATACTGATGGAGCACACATTCAAACACTACTTTTAACTTTCTTTTATCACTATATGAGACCACTTGTTAACAAGGGCAAAATTTATGTTGCTGTGCCTCCCCTTTACCGCATTTATAAAGAGATTAACAAAAGTCTAGTTTATGAATATGCCTGGGATGATCGCGGCCTTGAAAAAGCTAAGAAATCGATTGGCGGTGGATATAAAATTTCGCGGTACAAAGGTCTTGGCGAAATGGATGCTGATCAACTTTGGGAAACAACGATGAATCCCCGCAGTCGGCAGCTTGTCCGCGTCAAAATTGAGGACCCTCTTCTCGTTGAGAGACGAGTAAGTGTCTTGATGGGAAAAGATGCGGCGGTACGCCGTAAATGGGTCGAAGAGAATGTTGATTTTAATACTGTTGATCGCTTTATCGAGGAGGTTAAATAATGACTAAAAAAGCTCCTGAAGTCGTTGATGTTATTAAGGAAAAAATCAGCAATCAACCTCTTGAAGAAGTAATGGGTGATCGCTATGCGACTTATGCAAAATACGTCATTCAAGACCGCGCCATTCCCGATGTTCGTGATGGTTTAAAACCGGTTCAACGACGCATCATTTACGCGATGTATGAATCTGGCAATATCTCAACACGTCCAACAAAAAAATGTGCTCATACAGTTGGTGCCGTTATGGGTAAATATCACCCACATGGCGACTCCTCTATTTATGATGCTTTAGCCCGTATGTCGCAAGATTGGAAGGTTCGTGTTCCCCTTGTCGATTTTCAAGGTAATAACGGCAGTATCGACGGCGACGTTCCAGCTGCTTATCGTTACACCGAAGCGCGCCTTAGCGAAATCGCTGAAGAATTAACGCGTGATCTTGAAAAAAAGACAGTCGACATGGACTTAACTTTCGATGATACCGACTTTGAACCAAGCGTATTGCCAGCCCGTTTCCCTAATCTGCTCGTTAATGGTAGTGAAGGTATTGCAGTTGCTTTAGCAACTGAAATTCCTCCGCATAATCTTTGTGAAGTAATCGACGCCGTCATTTGGAGGCTTACACACGTCAATGTTACACCTCTAGATTTAATGCGGTTTATAAAAGGTCCAGATTTCCCAACGGGTGGTTTGATTTATGAAGGTGATGGCCTGCAAAACATGTATGAAACCGGTCGTGGACGCATTGAAGTAGCGGCCAAAACACAAATAGTTAATGAGAATGGACAAAAACAAATTATTATCACTGAAATACCGTATAAAACGGTAAAAATTTCAATTGTTTACGAACTCGACAAGATTCGTCACGATAAAAAAATCGATGGAATTTTAGAAGTTCGTGATGAATCAGACCGCAATGGTTTGCGCATTGTTATCGATTTAAAAAGGGACGCCAAACCAGAAATTATTTTGGCCTATCTCTTTAACAAAACACAATTAAAGAGTTCTTATTCTTCAAACATCGTGGCAATCGTTAACGGGCGGCCGAGAACACTCAACTTGCTACAAATTATTGATGCCTATATCGAGCATCAAGTTGATGTCATTACTCGCCGCAGTCACTATGATTTAGATAAATCTCAGGTTCGTCTTCATATCGTCGACGGACTTATTAAAGCAATCTCCATGCTCGATAAAATCGTCGCTGTTATTCGCGCTTCAAAAGATAAAGCGAGTGCAAAAGCAAACCTCCAAAATAAATTTGAATTTTCCGAAGCTCAAAGTGAAGCTATCGTCATGTTACAACTTTATAAGTTGTCAAATACGGATATTTCAACTTTAGTTAAAGAAAAACAAGAGTTGGAAAAAACAATATTTAAGCTTCAGGGAATTCTTGAAGATCGAAAAAAACTCGACCGAGTTATCATCGCTGATTTAAAAGCTATTGGCACCAAATACGGTGATGATCGTCGGACTCATATTGTTGAAAAAGATATTAATTTACAAATCGACAAGCGTGACTTAATCGCCAAAGAAGATGTAATGATTGCCATTACTCGCGATGGTTATATCAAACGCAGTTCAGTTAAATCATATCGCGGTAGTGGCGTTGATTCTTTGCCGGGAATGAAAGAAGGCGATGTTTTAGTTTATCGCGGTCAAGCGGTAACGACTGATTTTGTCTTGGCATTCACCAATAAGGGCAACTATCTTTACATTCCGATTCACGAAATTGTCGATACGAAATGGAAAGACGAAGGAAAACACATCAACTACTTGATTAGCCTCGAATATAAAGAAAAGATTGTGTGCGCTTTTGCCGTCAATAAATTCCGCGATGACCTTTTCCTGGCCTTAGTGACAAAAAAAGGACAAATCAAGCGCGTTCGGTTAAGCGATTTTGTCGTGATTCGTTACGCTCGTCCGATTACGGCGATGAAATTAATCGGCGATGATGAAATTGCTGATGTGGTGGTCACAAGCGGCGACAGCAACCTCCTTGTCTTAACTAGTACTGGCGGATCAATTTTATTTAATGAAAATGATGTTTCAATCGCCACTCTTAAATCAGGAGGCGTTAAAGCTATCGCACAACTGAAACCAGCGACAATTGTCAAGATTCTCGTCTTTAATAAAGATGAGAAAGCTAAAATTGCCTTGTTAACTCACGCTGGTCATATCCGCATATATGATTATGTAAATACGCCATTAACTGCTCGATTAGGTAAAACAACACCAATTTATCCAACTTTTAAAACAGAACCTCATAATTTAATATATGCGCGCAAAATCGATAGCAAAGATGAGAAGATTATTCTTCGTGTGCAAGCTAACAACAAAACAGCTATCGAGGTAGCGATTGAAGAATTTTATGTCACTCCCCGCGCTAAATACGCCAAAGGCACAATTACCTTGCCGCGACGTTCGCACTTAGCCATCGTTTTCCGGGAAGACAACATAATGATTGATAAAAATATTATTGCGCATGAACCCCCAATCAAAGAAAAGCTGATTACTGACGTTAGCGATTCCTCATTAGAAGAAGACAGCGAAGAATACAAACAAATTTCAATTTTTGAGGAAGATGAGTCAAAGAAATAACGTTTTTCCATTTTTTTTGATTAAATGATAAGGCGACAAATGTTAATTGTTGCCTTTGTTTTTCTTATTTTTATAGTATTTATCTATATTTTTACAATTATTATTTGTAAAATAGAAATATGAATAAACGTTTCATTCCCTTCTGCGTGGCTAAGAGCATTTATGACATCGAGCCAGCATTTTTCCAAAAACATAATATCTCGATTTTGTTTGTTGATCTTGATAATACTCTTGATGCTTATCAGCAAAGCCATCCGACAAAAAAAGCTTATGCTTTAAAAGAAAAGCTCACTCAAGCCGGCATCGAAATTATCGTTGTCTCTAATAATACTTCGAAACGCGTCTCTACATACGCAAAGGAATTAGGTGTTCGGCACGCGGGCTCGCTATTTAAGCCATTTGCCTTTAAACTAAAGAAGTTCATTAAAAAACATAATATCGATATATCTATGGTCATGATGATTGGTGATCAGATTATTACTGATGTCGCTTGCGGAAATGGCGCGGGCATTAAAACAATCTTGACCGATCGTCTCGTTGAAGATGACCAGTGGACGACGCGCTTTAATCGCTGTTTTGACCGGCCACGTTATCAAAAAATGAAGAAAATGAATCTCTTAATCAGCTGGGAGGAAAGATAATGGCAAAACTAAATATCATTCGCCGGTGTTACTCTTGCGGGGTTGTCTTGCAAAGCAAGGATCCACAAAAAGACGGATATGTCGAAAACGAATTTTTGCAAGATTTATCCAAAGGAGTTTTATTTTGTTCAAAATGCTTTCATAGCGAAAAATATAACCTCGCTCCGCGTGAGGCTAGTTTAGATCATGAATTTTTTACGCTCGTGGCCGATGCCCAAGCTACCGATGCCTTAATTGTTTATGTTATCAACTTGTTTTCATTTGAAGCTGGCTTTATTCGCGCGTTAAATCAATGGCTTTCTGGGCTTGATGTCCTAGTTATTGCCAATAAGCGCGATATTTTGCCCGACGAAGTCGATGACGAACAACTAAAAGATTATGTCGCTCATCGCCTCAGAGTGGAGAAATTGAAGGTTCTTGACGTCAAATTAATCAGCGCCTCGGCCAATTATAATATACGCGAAGTAATCGATGTGATTAAGGAACACCGCAAGGCTCGCGATGTTTATATTATCGGTCAAAAACATTCCGGAAAGACGACATTAATGGAAACTTTCCTTAAGGAATATAAAAATATAAGTCGCTCGAACATCATTACCCAAAAATATCCAGGCACCAATCTAAAAGTTATGCAAATACCAATCGACCAGTCAACCTTTTTCTATGACACACCCGGACTTGGAAGCGACAACTCAATCTTAGAAAAAGTTGAAAAGTCAGTTTTAAAAGATATCGTTCCTGTTAAAAAAATCAACATACGGCGCTTCACGCTTTCCAAAGGCCATTCTCTTTTCGTCGGTGGACTTGCCCGCATCGAACTTGTCGAAGGAGAAAAAACGGTGGTGGGATGTTATTTTTCTGATAATGTTGATATAAAAAAGATTTATACTCTTGAACCGAATAAACAATTTTTAAAGACGCTGAACAAGGAATTGCTTTCGCCAGTATCTAAGAATTTACAAAGCCTAAAAGACTTTGATATCTATGATATCGTCGTTGACGAGGAAGGATCTCGCGATATTGGCATTAATGGATTAGGATGGTTCACATTTATCGGCGCGAATCAAACTTTCCGACTCTATGTTCCTAAAGGCGTTTCATTTTACACGACGAGGTCAAAAATAATTAATGCTAAGTAACAAGGATAAACAAAAACTGTTCGCTTTAAGCAACAAACTTAAAACTAGATACATTATCGGCAAAGATAATCTTGATGACAAGGTTTTAGAAATGCTCGATAAAGCTTTTTTGGCCAACGAATTAATTAAAGTAGCAGTTAATAAAAACGCAAATCAAGAAGTTGAATACTTCGCAAAAGAAATTTGCAAAGAACTTAATTGCAGTCTTGTCAAAACTATTGGTAAAACAATGGTTTTATATCGCCCAAAACCGCGAAGGAATAATCAATAATGGAAAATGTTATTCTTTTCGGCGGCGCCTTCGATCCGGTGCATAACGGCCATTTACGCATGGCGAGCGCGGCAAGCTTTTTGCTGAACGCTGATGTTGTTTTTGTGCCGAGCAAGAGTCCACGTTGGAAAGATCCCGCGGCGGGAATTGATCATCGTCTTAAGATGTTAGCGTTGGCTATACGTCAAAACGGACTTTCAGGAACGACAATTTCCGACTTTGAAATTCACTCCCAAGCAGAAGTTAATTTTACGATTGATACCATTCGTTACTTTGTAACTAAGTATCCTAAGAAACGTTTCTTTCTTTTGATTGGCGCCGATCAAGTCAATCAATTTCATCAGTGGCGAGAGCCCGATGAAATCACGAGGCTAGTGACGGTGGTGTATATTCCTCGTCCCGAAATCAAAATAAACGAAAGCAATGTTATTAAATATCGAATTCAGAAGCTTTCCTATAACCATACCGGCGATGTATCTTCGACAAAGATTCGCAATCTACAATCAGTTGATATGCCATCCGAAGTACTCGATTACATCGAAAAAAATCGCCTCTATTATATAGACAAGATTGCCAGCATGCTTGATAAAGAGCGATTTGATCATTCTATTTCGGTCGCTCATTTAGCGCGATCAATTGCTTACAAGAATGAACGAAGCGATTATCCAAAAGCTTATATCGCTGGGTTGCTTCATGATTTGGGCAAAGGTTATGATACATCACAAACAATCGCCATTATGAAAAGACAGTTTAAGAATTATGTTAACCAACCTGAGTTTTCCTACCATCAATTCGTCGGTTCTTATTTAGCTGAAAAAGAATTCGGTATCAAAGATGAAGAGATTCTTGACGCGATACGCTTCCATGCAACCGGTAAGCCGCACATGAGCCCCTTAGGTAAGATTATCTACAGTGCCGACAAGATCGATCCGCTACGAGGCTTTAACTCGCGTCCGTTAATTAAAAAATGCTACAAAAACTATTATTTAGGTTTTGTGATGGTATTAAGTGCAAACCGTGAATATCTTATTGCCAATGGCAAGGATATAAAAAATTCGTTGACCGACGCCTGCATGGAGCTCTATTTAGGAAAGGGGAAAGAAATTGAATCCAGATAAGTACACAAAAGGCATCCTCCAATTATTAGAAGAGACGAAAGCTGAAGATATTCAACTCATCGACGTCCGAGATCGCACACCTTTTAGCGAATATTACATTCTCGTGACAGCCACTAACCCGCGGCAGATGAATGCCATTAAGGAAGCGGTTGTTAAAAAGATTGAATTGCTTAAAGGGAAAATCAATCACGTTGAAGGCGGCGAAAATTCGGGTTGGATATTAGTTGATGCCTATCATGTCATTATCAATATCTTTTCCAAAGAGGAGCGCGAACGGATTAGTCTCGAACAAATTTTATCCCGCCGATAAAATAGACAACCATCAAGAACTGTAATTTCAAATGACAGTTCTTTTTTTATCGTTAAGGTTAAATAGTGGTGAAAAATCATTTTTCCATTTAAAACAAGCAAATCGCGATTTAGTCATTACTTCGCATAATGTCCATTATGTAAACCATATAGTAACTTATTTAGATTCTATCGTTGTTTTTATTATTTTAGATATTGTCAATTATTACTATTGTGTTTATCTTCCAGCAAGTTTTCCACAGGTCGCCTATTATAATTAAATACTAAATATCTACTAAATTAATTGTTCCACTATCGATTCTCAAACCCTACGTGTATATTTGTCGGCATAAGATTTATAATAGATTCATGACAACAAAATGCTGTTCTTGTTGTGGAGAATTCACTCTTGGCAAAGGTCTTGACGGAGAAATCTGTCCTATTTGCGGCTGGGTTAAAGACTCGTCTCAGGAGGCAAATCCTCGTTTGTCGACGGGCCGAAATGAAAAGTCCCTAGCCGAAGCCAGGAACATTTATTTTGCTCATCGGCATGATCATACAATCTTTTAAGACCAACGATAAAAATACTTTGTTAATGTTTTTTTAGTTTTTTCTTGGCGAAATACATTCCCAGATCAATCACGCCAATTAGAATGACTGCAAAGATCGAAATGGCAACAATTCGCGTCATGTCGGCTTCGATGTAAGCCAGATGAATAAGTCTTCCAAGTCCCGAAATGCGGTTTGAACCGGCGATGATTTCTGACATGATCGATATTTTCATGCCTAAACCAAGGCTCGAGACGACGCCGAGAAGGACATAAGGCATTGATAACGGTATTTTAATTCGCACAATTGACTGTAGACGAGTCGCACCATCGATTTTTGCCGCTTCGCGAACTTCCTTATTCACATTTTTGATTCCTGTTGCCATCGATTCATAAGAAATCGGAAAAATAATGAGAAAGACAATAATAATCGGGGCAAAGGCCGGACGAAGCAAAACAATTAGAATTAAAATAACGGCTGCGGTCGGTAAAGTTCTTAATGTTACGACTAGTGGCCGCATGAAATTAGCGAAGCCTTTAGAAACTCCGGCAATAACGCCCATAAGCGAACCGAGAACGAAGGCAATCGCGAAACTGATAACTAACCTCAAGAGCGTCCCGCCGACAGCTAGCCACGTTGTTTGCTGGCCAAGAAGGCTAATAAATAGGGGAATAGCATCTTCGGGTCCGGGAAAAGTGGATAAGACGGTAGCTTTTACAATTAACGAAGTCAGCCACCACAAAAGAAAAACGAAGCCAATACCAAGAACCGTATAAATAACTACGGCGTGTTTTTGGAAAAAGGCCTTCGTTTTTTTCATCATCTAAAATCTTGCCTTATAAATCAAGAAAGTAAGAATTATCAAACGTTTCTAATTCTAGCGTTGTCAGAAATTCGTTAATATCGACTTCTTCGGTGCCGCGGACTAAACCAAATCCATTCGCTCCGCTAGCTTGAGTGGTTAACATAATATTCGAATTAAATCCAAATTTGCCAGCTTGAGTCTGGGCATCGCCAAATTCATCAAGCGCCGCTTTAGCAATCAATGGATCATCAATGGCAATATCAATGCGCTCGACCATATCATCGACATAATTTTCAAAGACAATCGGGTTTAATTCATAATGACTATTACGCACAAATAAACCGGCTTGGGGGATTGCGGTTTGTCCGGTATATTCTTCCCATTCTTGGCGAATATTCTTAACGACTTTAACATTGCCATAAGTTGCCGCTGTTTGGTCGCTTAAAGCAATGTTAAGTGCTGGCTGGCGATAAAAACAAAATCGACGGGATCGCCTCCGAATACACCAGTTTTAAGGACGCCTAATGCTTCTGAGACGCTAGGGACATATTGAGGAGTATTTGTGATATCCCAATATTGCGATAATTTTCGATAAACTAGATCAGGAATCAAATTTTCGCCAAATGACACGACGACATCAGAAGCACTTGGCATCTGACCCTCATCTTTGTTAATACTTGCTAAATAGAAGTTACCTCCGGTTATTAGTTTAGCTAACTTGAAATCAAGATTGTTATTTTTGATACTTTTTAAAGCATTAATTGAATCGAAGACAATTGCGTTATAGTAAGTTGTCTGAAACTCCGCCAAAACATTACTCGGTGTCGAGTTGGTCGCAAAATTTTCATTATTTCCTTGATTATAGAAAGCAAGAGATGGCGCTCCGGCCGGAGAAATCGTCCGAATCGTTATATCTTCTAATGGACCGACACAGGCGCTCAAGGTTAAAGCCACAAAGGGCAGGATGATACTTTTAATTTTCATTTTATTCAAAAATCTCCATGATTGGTTCGCCAATTTGATTTGGCGTTTTCTTTAATCCGTAATTTCTTAAAACTGTTGCTCCGATGACAGCGAATGTTTCGCGTTCATCAAGATAGCGGCCGTTCTTAATTGACTTTGAGTAGACAAGAAGTGGCACCTTTTCTCTAGTGTGATCAGTGCCGTGATGAGTCGGATCGTTTCCGTGATCAGCCGTAACCATGATTAAATCGTCATCTTTGACAACTTTGAGTAATTCGCCTAATTGAATATCGAATTCTTCTAAAGCATCGGCATAGCCCAAAGCATCGCGGCGATGGCCAAACTCGCTATCGAACTCGACTAGGTTAACATAACATAAACCAGTGAAGTCGTGATTCTTGACTTCTTCGATGGTTTTGTTCATGCCGTCGCGATTAGAAACTGTTTTTTGAGATTTGACAACGCCCATCGTATTGAAGATATCGTTAATTTTGCCAATTGAACTGACCATTAAACCATTATCTTTTAAAATGTCGAGAGCTGTTGTACCAGTTGGCGAAACAGCTAAATCATGACGATTTGATGTTCTTTTAAAGTTGTTTTTGTTCGTGCCGACAAATGGGCGGGCGATGACGCGACCGACAAAATATTCCGGTTTCATGCATACTTCGCGGGCAATATCACAGCATCGATATAACTCTTTGACGCCCGTCACTTCTTCGTGAGCGGCGATTTGTAGGACACTATCAGCTGAAGTATAAACAATTAACGAATTATCACGCATTTGTTCTTCGCCTAATTCAACGAGAATCTCCGTCCCGCTGGCGGCTTTGTTGCCAATAATCTTATGACCGGTCTTTTCTTCTAACTCATCAATCAAAGATTGAGGAAAGCCGGTATCGGTGAAAGTTTGAAAAGGTTTTGTCGTATTAATCCCCATCATTTCCCAGTGACCGGTCATCGTATCCTTGCCGGCGCTCGTTTCGCGCAAACGAAGGGCATATGAGTTAGGATGTTCGACGATACTTGTGCCCAGAATTGGCGCCAGATCTCCTAGACCAAGAGAATTCATGACTGGAACTTTTAAACCCCCCGCTTCACGAGCGGTATGGACAAGGGTATTAGCTCCTTTGTCGCCAAATTTTTCGGCGTCCGGCATCTCACCGATTCCGACAGAATCGATAACAATGACGAAGAATCTTTTATATTTATTCATAGTTACTCCTTTATTAGCATAAAGATTGTATATTATTTGCGTTTGACATACAAATCATACGCGCTCAATATGCGATTGCTCGTAATGTGTGTATATATTTGCGTGGTGGCAATATTTTGATGCCCAAGCATCTCTTGCACCGCTCTTAGCTCGGCTCCCTTATCAAGCATGTGAGTAGCAAAGCAATGGCGAAGAGTATGCGGTGAAACGTCTTCTTTGATACCGGCATAAGTCGCATATTTTTTTACTTGTCGAAAAAAGTACTGACGGGAGAGTTCTTTTCCATAACGGTTAAGAAAAAGATACTTATTATTCTTGCCAACGTTTTTAACTCTTGCCTCTTCAATGTACTTAACAAGATATTCTAAGGCGAATTCACCGATAGGAACGCGTCTTTCCTTGTTGCCTTTACCATAAATGGTAACAATACCATGAGTAAAGTTAACTTGCGACCGTTGTAATTTAATGAGTTCACTGACGCGAAGGCCTGAGGAATACATGACTTCAAGCATGGCCCGATCGCGCAAACCTTCTGGTTTATCTAAATCAGGAGCTTCTAGGAGTTCTTCGACTTGTTCAACGCTTAATGAGATGGGAAGTTTCTTAATCGCTCGTGGTGAGTCAATTTTTGGAACGGAATCGGATAGGAGCTTTTCTTTCTCTAAGAAACGATAAAAGTGCTTTGTTGATGAAAGTCTTCTAAGAATGGTTGCGTTAGCACGATTCAGCCTGCTTTGTATCTTAATAAAGTCGGTTAAATCGCTGACTAATAAGTCATTAGTGGATTCCTTGTCCTTAAATGTTTTAAAAAATTGCTTTAAATCGTTCGCATAGGCTTGGATCGTCTGGGGTTGAACACCTTTTTCGACCGTTAAATACTGAAAGAACAAATCAATTGCATCATCAATTCTCATTTTTAGTTCCTTTCTTATCGGGCTCGACTTCGCTAGCTCGAATAAGCATCGGCTTCTTAAGTTTGCGGTTAAATTCGTTTATTAGGAGTTTGGTCTCGCTTTCTTCCTCGTGTTTACGATAGTCAAAAAGCGACATCTGAATAACTAAATCACGTGGGTCGATTAGTTTTTGTAATGTCACGCCCACGAGACGAATTGGTTGACCTTTATAATGTCTTTCTAACAAAGTTAGAGCTTTATCAAAAATAACTTTATAATCATTCGTCGGGCGATTAAAGGTAATCGAGCGATTTATCGTTTTAAATTCCGTGTCCTTGATAACTAATTGCACGGTTGAAGCTTGTTTGCGCTCGTTTTGGGCACGTTCGCTCACTTCTTTGGCCAATGTCGAAATCATTTCTTTGATTTCCATAAAATCATCAGTGTCGTGCATAAAAGTTGAACTATTGCCGATTGATTTCGGATCCCAAGGTTCCAAATCGACTTCATCGTTTCCATAGCCATTAACCCAGTCTTTGATAACAAAGAAGAATTTGCCAAGCAACAAATGCATTTCGGAATCATCACTATTAATACGTTTAGCTAAATCGCCAATCGTTTTCACGCCGATTGCTTCGAGTTTGGGCGAGGTCTTGCGGCCGATGCCATAAAAATCACGTATCGGCAGAGGATAAAGAAGTTTGGGAATATCACGGCGTCTTAAAATCGTCAAGCCCATCGGTTTTTTCATATCCGAAGCCATTTTGGCCAAAAACTTCGTCGGCCCCACTCCAATCGAACATTTTAAACCAGTCTTCTGTAATAGTTTAGTTTGCATCTCGACAAAAAAAGCTCGGACATCTTTAACGTTTTCAAGCGTTTCGGTCATATCAACATAGCACTCGTCCACCGAAGCCTTTTCAACTTTATTGCTATATTGACGAATGAATGCGAAAAATTCACGAGATAACAATCCGTAATAACGAAAATCAACGGGCAAAATAATGACGTTTGGACATAATCTCTTAGCCTGAAAAGTCGGCATACCCGAGCGAATACCAAATTTTCGAGCTGGATATGAGGCGGTTGAAACAATGCCTTTGCGGCCGTCGCCTCCGATAATTACGGGTTTATTAATTAAGGAGGAATCGCGTATTTCTTCGGCGGTTGCGAAGAAAGCATTTAAATCGATATGCACAATTATTTTACTCATCAATTATATTGTAGATAATAAAGAACTGGATAACAACATTATGTTAACCAGTTTGTATATATTCTTATAGCAGCTTTTTGATTTGCGAGATAACTTGCTTAGGAAGTAAGCCAAATTCTTCGAGTTGCTCGGATATTTTGGCTTGAGGAACAAATACGTCGGGAATCGAAAATGTTTTAATGTTTCCTTTATAGGATAATTCGCAAAGTTTGGTTTTTATATACGAAGCAAAGCCGAACTCAGTCGCGTAAGCGTCGTAAATAACGAGGGTTTCGTATTGAGATAGCATGCTTAATATTTCTTGATCGTGCGGTTTTAAATATAAAGCGTTTACTAGAGTAACGTTGAGGTTTTCATCGATAATTAATTCTTTAAGACTTCTTAATAGCTGACCGACGGCAATGACGGCAACGCGTTTTTCCGTGGCAACGCATTCCATAATCCATTTGCCGAATTCATGTGTCGCATCTTTAATTAAATGATTCTTCTTAAGAAGATCACGAGGATAACGAATAAAGAATGGTCCGTGTTGTTTCAGTGACTCGTTTAACAAGCATTTGGCTTCTTCGTCGCTTGAAGGCATGGTCACTATTGTATTGGGAGTATTAAGTAAAAATGATTCATCATAGATGCCTTGATGCGTTTCACCATCTAATCCCACTAACCCAGAGCGATCAACCAAAAAAGTGATACTTAAATTCATGCGAGCGATATCGTGAATAATCTGGTCGAAGGCCCTTTGCATGAAAGTTGAATAAACCGAGACGATTGGATGAGTTCCCGCGACCGCGAGCCCGCTGGCGAGCGTAAGAGCATGTCCTTCGGCAATACCAACATCAAAAGTTCTTTTTGGATATGCGTCAAATAAGTCTTCCAAGCCACTGCCTTTAACGGTTGCCGGTGAAATAATGACAATGTCATTACGTTGGGCCATTACTTCGGTTAGTAAATCGCTAAAAAGATGCGACCATGACAGTTGCTCGGGATGGAGATTTTTTGGTTTGCCAGTTTCGATTTCAAAAGGCGTCACTCCATGCCAATAACCGGTCGTGTCGTTTTCGGCATATTGATAACCTTTACCTTTGGTTGTCGAAATATGAAGTACGACCGACTTTGGAGTTCTTTTTGCGCGGGTGATAGCCTTTTCGAGCAGCTTAATATTATGACCATCGACGCAACCGATATACTGAAAACCCATGTTATCAAAATAAGTCGTCGGAACAAGCCGACGCTTGATTGCGTTTTTAACTCGTGAGGAGAAATTATAAATTCCATGCCCCATCCGCGTCTTAAACATAAAACGCTTATAAGAGAGTTTAAATCTTGTGTAGCCAGATGCCGTGGATATTTTAGAAAAGAATTTTCCCATCCCGCCTGTCGGACGCGATATCGACATTTCATTATCATTTAATATGATAATAACTTTGTTATTATGATGGGAAATATTATTCAAGGCTTCAAACGCCAACCCGTTGACGATTGATCCATCGCCAATTACTGCAACGACATCATACTTTTCGCCTTTCGCATCGCGATTTAAGGCAAAGCCTTGCGCGGCGCTTAATGATGTTGAACTATGGCCGGCTTCAAAGCAGTCATAATATGACTCGCAAATCTTTTGGAAACCGGATACGCCATTACGGTTTCGTAAATATTCGAGGGAACGTCCAGTAAGAATTTTGTGCGTATAGGACTGGTGACCAACATCGAAAATTAACTTATCATATTTAAAATTAAACATGCGATGAAGAGCAATCGTGATTTCCACCACTCCGAGATTACTAGAGAGATGTCCGCCATACTCACTGGTTTTTTCGATTATCTCACAACGGATCTTTTCTGCTAAAACTTCTAAAGAAGAATAATTGAGATTATTTAAAAATTCCGGACTTTTAATATCCTTAAGATTGATGTCAATAATCTTCTTATTGTTTGGTTTTTCCATGCTATTTTAATACTAATTTTATACTATTATTACGTATTTGAATTTATTCAACTTTTAAAATATCATTAATTTTGCTTTCGGCTTCTTTAAGTGATAGTTCAAGCGTCTTAATGATTTCTTTTCCTTCTTGATAAAGGGCAATACTTTGTTCAAGCGGGAGAGTTTTGCTTTCGATCGTTGAAACAATTTCCTCCAGACGAGCTAACATTTTTTCAAAATTGATTTCTTTTTCTTTAGCCATTTTTCTTGCTCTCCTTTGATTTAACTTGAGATTTAATTATACCATCTTTAAGTGTTGTCGTGACGTTTTGACCGGCTTCAACTTTGTTGATTGAGTCAATTATACGTCCTTCTTGATCAGACATAATCGAATATCCGCGCTTCAACACTCCAAAAGGGGATAAGGCTTCGAGACGTTGTCGGTACGCTTTCACATCGCGATTAGCGATAAGATAACTGTTTTGCATCGCGTTGGCAAGACGTACGCGATATTCTTTGACATCGCGGCTCTTGTTTTCATAAATCGATTTGGGATCGACAAAAAATGATCGTTTCGATAATAAACTAAGTCTTTCTTTTAAAACATGAACCTTATTTTGCAAAGCAAGGCTCATTCGTTCAAGACTTTCATTTAAGTTTTCATAAATCTCGCGTTTATCGGGAGTGGCGAGTTCGGCCGCTCCGGTTGGGGTTGAAACGCGCCGGTCGGCAATATAGTCGACAAGCGTAAAATCAATTTCGTGGCCAATAGCCGAAATTATTGGAACTTGGCTAGTTGCTAAAACACGAACAAGAGTCTCGTCATTAAAGGCATTCAAATCTTCGCTTGCGCCACCGCCGCGACCGATAATTAACGTTGTTAAATCATAAGTCTTGGAAAGATTAAAAGCTCTTAATAAATCTTTCGGGGCCGCGCTTCCTTGCACTAAACTCGGAAAGAAATAAATTTGGGTAACTGGATAACGGCGCTGAATGTTTTTAATCATGTCTTCAATCGCAGCGCTTCCTGAGGCCGATATAATGCCAATTGCTTTAGGAAAAGATGGAATCGGACGTTTACGGCTTTCGTCGAACAAACCTTCTGCCTTCAGTTTTTGTTTTAACTTCTCTAACTCAACTAAAATAGCCCCTTGCCCAAACAATTCAATTTCATTGACATATAATTGGTAGCTTCCGCGTTGGGGGTAGACACTGATCGAACCATAAGCTAATACCTCATCTCCGTCTTTCATGTCAAAGCCGATTCGCAAGGCGTCGTTATAAAACATGACGGCCGAGACAACACTATTTTCATCTTTAAGCGTGAAATAAAAATGTCCACTTGGATATTTCTTTAAATTTGAAACTTCGCCTTTTAGTCGAATAAAGCGCAATGAAGCATCGCCATCAAGTATTTCTTTGATATGACGGTTTAAACTCGTTACAGTGTAAAACTCTCCGGCTTTCATAGTGTGTTGTCAAGGACGGCATTGATGAATTTATAGTCACCACTATCAAGATAGCGTTTTGCCATTCTAACTGCGATATCAATGACGACTTCGCGATCTACTTCACCGATAAAACGATAATGAGCAAGCGACAAAAGCAAGATTGACTGAGCGACGCGGTTCAAGCGCGAAAACTTCCATTTTTTCATATTTGCTTGTAATTCAGAAACAATTACTTGATGGTTCTTGATAACTTTGATGACGACTTCTGAAATAAATGTGTCGATGTCTTCAAAAGGAGCATCACAAACGCGTTCAAGAAGTTCCTTGACGTCGATATCGTGTCCCATTTCAGCGCGCGTGAGATAATCATATATGCACGACATAGCGAGAACTTGATTTTGATTGCGTGAGTTATTAGTATTCATTTTTATTCCTCTGTTCCATCGGTCTCGTGAAGATTTGTGGTAGTTTGTCCGTGAAAACGCTTTTCAATCGCGATCACATTAAAGTATTCGTAAATAGCAATTAAAAGAGCCCCGAGAATGACTAAATGGGTCGCGATGGTAAAAGCATAGGTCGTATCCCAATTCGCGCCGTAGACGAGAAATACGACCGCAAAATCAGCAAGATATAGAGCTGCGCCGACGAATAAAAACGTTTTTTTACCTTGTTGGGCGAAAAAACCGAGAACGGCAAGCAGAGCTCCGGTAGCAATCGAAATGGCAAAAATGATGAGAAAATAAGCATAATCGGGAAGTGAAATAGTCGCAATTAAACGATTAATATAAACATTGATGGCTAATGACATGCCATAACCGGCTTGACTACGGAAAATGCCAATTACGGTTGCCAGTATTGAAATAACTCCGGCCCACAACAAGAAAATAGCGGTCTTGCGATAAAGGCGCACCGCTTTATTATGTAATTCAGCATAGGTGGGTTGGGGTTTGTTGTTTTTCATAATTTAAAAATAGACTCGTTAGAGCCTATTGGATGGAAGCGACCTTAATATTGATATTAAATGGTATCATTTCCGTCATCGCCATTAAGGCGTTGGCAACTTCCTCTTGAATTTTTAAACACACTTCGCTAACGTTGACGCCACTTTTAATGGCGACATCGATGCGAATATCAACAAGACCATTGCTACGTAAGATAGCTTGAATCGGACGATGCAAAGTAAATAGACGTGATTTGTTAGCCGAAACAGCCGCGCCTTTGACGCGGTTCGTGGCCGTTTGGGCAATCGTTTCAAAAACGCGACGGGAAATGCCCATAACTCCGTATTTGGAATAGTTTTCAATGTAAACGTAATCTGCCATATGTTTCCTCCGTCGTGATTATATTAAATAATCGTTTTCTTTTTAGCAAGTTTATCACTACTTGGCGATTTTTTCGACAAGACTCGCCAAGCGTTCGCTCGTAAAGTCAAATTTCCTTACGACGTCAGCCATCGGAGCGCTAGCACCAAAGCTATCGATGCCCATGACGGTGTCGGCGTATCGATACCATCCACAGGATGATAGCATTTCGACAACCACTACTTTATCTTTTGTGACACCAATTGTATCTAACTTGTAATTATCATCTTGAGTTTCAAATAGACCAACTGAGGGCATGGATACGATACGAACATCAATATTCTTCTCCAAAAGGATTTTTTGAGCTTTTAGAGCTAAAGACACTTCACTGCCCGTCGCAACGATTGTTGCCATGAGTTGTTTTTTTTCTTTGGAAACTACATAGCCGCCCTTTGCGACACCTTCCATCGTTGATCCTTCCATTTCTGGAAGTCCTTGACGGGATAAAATAATCGCAGTCGGTGTTTCTTTTGATTTTAAAGCAATCCGCCAGGCCCCATAAGTTTCAGCGCTATCGCATGGGCGAATAACGCGAAGATTAGGAATACTTCTTAGCATAGCTAATTGTTCAACTGGTTGATGGGTCGGACCATCTTCTCCAAGAGCGATAGAATCGTGAGAGAACAAATAAATAGCCGGTAAGCGAGAAAGGGAAGCCAAACGGATTGCGGCCTTCATATAATCGCTGAAAACAAGGAATGATCCGACATATGTCTTAAGACCACCATGCAATAACATGCCATTTTGAATCGCAGCCATAGCAAACTCACGAATGCCAAAATTGATATTTCTTCCTTCACGGCAAATAGGCATGAAATCACAGCCATTGTTAATTTTTGTCATGACGCTGCTGGCAACATCGGCCGAACCGCCAATGATAAACGGAATCGCATTATGCAGTTCATTAAGAATGTGTCCGCTGACGCCACGTGTTGATTCGGAACTACCAACTTCAACTTTTGGAATCGAATTATAGATGTAATTAGTGACATCGCCTTTAAAGGCACGTTCAAAGACAAGATATGCTTCAGGATGTTTTTCTTTATATTCATCGCGAGCATTTTTCCACTTTTGATATTGTTCAACTCCACGCTTTTCAAATGTATCGCGGAAAACTTGATACACTTCTTCGGGAATGGTGAAATCAGGATAATCATAACCATAAGAGGCTTTGGCTTTCTGGCCGTCTTCGACACCAAGGGGATTACCATGGACTTTTGAGGTTCCCTGTTTTGCAGATCCGTAGCCGATGACTGTATCAACGATAATGAGAGTCGGATAATCATTCGATTTTTTTGCTTTGCGAATGGCTCGATCAATGGCATCGAGATCATTACCGTCTTTAACTTTGAGAACATTCCAATTAGAAGCTAAAAAGCGCAATTCGACATTTTCCGAAAATGAGGCTTCGAGACTAGCATCAAGCGTAACTTTATTCGCGTCGTAAATTAAAATTAATTTATTTAAGCGTTGGTGACCAGCAAACGAAATCGCTTCCTGACTAATGCCTTCTTGTAGACAGCCATCACCACATAAACAGTACGTATAATGGTCAACAAGTTTTTGGCCATCGACATACTGGGCTTGAACAGCCTGTTCGGCGAGAGCGATGCCGACCGCTTGGGCAATCCCTTGTCCTAAAGGGCCCGTTGTTGCTTCGACACCTTTGGTGTGCCGATACTCAGGATGTCCGGGCGTAAGTGCGTCAAGTTGGCGAAAGGCTTTCAATTGATCAACATTCAAATCAAATCCCGTGACATGCAGTATAACATACAAAAGGGCACTGGCGTGGCCAGCACTGAGAATAAAGCGGTCGCGATTAATCCAGTTAGTATCATGCGGATTAGCAATTAAATGATTCTTATACAATGTATAAAGAATTGGGGCACTTCCAAGTGGCATACCGGGATGACCGCTTTTGGCTTTATTCGTCGTGTCAATACACATCGCACGAATGGCGGCAACTGCTAATTGGTCGAGATTTGTCTTATCGAGGGCTTTCATATTTTCTCCTTAGTATTAATTTAGTATATATTTAGTTTTATTATTACAAAGTAATAAATTATTCTACAATCTTAATTCCAAGCTCGTCGAGTTGCGTTTGATCTATCTTGGAGGGCGCATCAGTCATTGGACACGTCGCTTTTAAATTCTTGGGAAAGGCAATGACATCGCGAATGTTATCGCTACCGCTAAGAATCATCGTCAGTCGGTCAAGACCAAAAGCGATTCCACCATGTGGTGGAGTTCCATATTTGAAGGCATCGATAAAGAATCCAAATTTACTTTTGATATCTTCTTGACTTAAACCAAGAACTTCAAAGATAGTTTTTTGCATCTTCTGATCATAAATACGAAGTGAACCACCGCCCGCTTCATAACCATTTATGACTATGTCATAAGCTGAAGCATGAACACTGGCCGGATCATTTAAGAGTAATTGGGCTGTTTCTTTTGTTGGCCGCGTAAAGGGGTGATGAAGGGGGCTGAGCTTTCCGCTATCTTGATCTTTTTCAAAGAGCGGGAAATCAACGACCCATAACAAATCGTAACTGTTAGCTTTAATCAGTCCGAGTTCACGAGCGTATTTGCTTCGTAAGGCGCCTAGACCAAAACACACATTTGCTAGTGAGTTGGAACTGGCAATAATGATTAAATCATTATCTTGTGCACCTATATTTTTAATAAGTACATGACCATCTTCTTCGTTAAAAAATTTGGCGGCACTTCCTTCGAGGTGTCCATCCTTAACTTTTAAAACGATAAAACTTGAGAGACGGAATTTCTTGGCTTCAAGCTGCAATTCATCAATCTGCTTGCGTGAGGTTTTCTCGGCGATTCCGGGCACCACTATAGCTTTGCTATACATGGAATTGACAAATAGAGGAAATGATGTTTTGGAAACGATTTCTTTCACATCATTTAATTCTATGCCATAACGCGTATCCGGTTTATCGCTTCCATAACGATTAAGAGCCTCTTCATAGCTCAGTCTTCTTAAAGGCAAAGGTAGATCATAATCGACGACATCTTTAAATATCTTCTTTAGAAGACCTTCCATCAGATTAAGAATTTGATTTTCATCAAGAAAGCTTGTCTCAATATCAATTTGTGTGAAATCGGGTTGGCGATCAGCTCGTAAATCTTCATCGCGAAAACAACGGGCGATTTGATAATAGCGTTCGAGTCCGCCAATCATTAGTAACTGTTTAAAAAGTTGAGGCGACTGTGGCAACGCGTAAAACGATCCATGATGAATTCTTGATGGTACAACATAATCGCGCGCGCCCTCAGGAGTTGAAAGGGTTAGTATTGGAGTCTCGACTTCTAAAAAGTCGTTATTATCTAAATACTCATGAGTGGACTTGACTATTTTCGCTCTGATTTTGAGCTTTTCTTGCATAACCGGACGCCTTAAATCGAGGTAGCGATATTTTAAGCGGATATCTTCTAAAGCATCAGTTTCATCATCAATGATGAGCGGAGTCGTGCTCGCTTCGTTAATGATGACGATTTTACTAGCGATGACTTCAATTTCCCCAGTTTTCAATTTGGGATTGGGAACATCTTTTTTAGCGACTTGCCCATGAACTTGGATAACATATTCATTACGGACATCAGGAACCTTGACGTCATCTTTAACTGTTACTTGAATAATTCCACTCCGATCACGGAGATCAATAAATAAAAGACTTCCCAGATTGCGCCTTTTGCTAACCCACCCTATAAGGGTGACGCTTCGGCCCACATCTTTAATCGACAGGTTTGCGTTATAGCATGTTCTTTCCATAAACCTACCTCTCCTCGTTGAGTTCAACAAGTTCTTCTTCAACGATGTTATTTGCAACATTATCAAAATCAGCAAGCGCGACCGAAGTTTGTTCTTTGGTGCGGAGATTTTTAATCGTCAAAACTTCTTTTTCTAATTCTTCATCACCGATCAAGATTGCAAAAAGCGCTGAACGCTTTTCTGCTTTCTTAAATAAGGCCTTTAAAGATTTGCTTTCATAAGCCATCTCTGAAGGATAACCTAGGCGATGAATTTTTTCGTTTAGTTCATAAACCTTTTCGATATTAACATCACCGATTGGCATAATGTAAAAGGCGAGGAAAGGGAAAGCATCAAATAGCAATTTTTCATTTTCCACCACTTGTGCGAGGCGTTCAATGCCAAAAGAAAGGCCAACTCCAGCTAAATTTGGACCACCGAGCTCTTCGACTAAATGCGAATAATGACCGCCGGCGCCTAAAGCGCCAAAGGATTTGCCATCTCGCGAAATATAATGATATTCAAAAACAACTTCGGAATAATAGTCAAGACCGCGGACAAGGTTTTCGTCTAAATCAAATTTAATTTTTAACGAATCGAGAAGATTGACCGTCTTGCTAAACCGCTCTTTTGAATCTGACGTTAAGTAATCCTGAATGCGCGGAGCCTGTTTGATGATTTTTTGATCTTCCTCAACTTTGCAGTCCAAAATTCGCAGAGGATTAATCTTGAGACGCTCCTTGCAATCCGAACACATATCTTTGATATGTTCGCTAAAATATGCCCGTAATGCTTCGCGGTAATTGTTGCGCGATTCGTCATCACCCAGGGTATTAATTTTTAAAGTAATATCTATAAAATTTAAACTTTTTAAGGCGTTATAGCCCAAAGAGATAACCTCAACATCGATTAGATGTGAATCAAGACCAACAGCTTCTACGCCGAACTGGCTGAACTGACGAAAACGTCCGGCTTGTGGTCTTTCATAGCGAAAGGCTGGCCCAATATAACTGGCTTTAATCGGAAAATCTTGAGAAGCGTATAACTTATTATTGACGATTGTGCGAATAATGCCAGCCGTCAGTTCAGGACGGAGGGTTAATGAGCGATTGCCTTTATCAAGAAATGTATACATTTCTTTGCGAACGATGTCGCTTGAGTCGCCAACAGAACGCGAAAAAAGTTCAGTATGCTCAATAATTGGCGTTCTAAATTCCAAATAACCATATGTATGAGCGGTTTTGGCGAGAGCATCTTCAATTCTTTGATAGAGAATGATATCGGCACCAAGAATGTCATGCGTGCCCTTCACGGGTTTTACTTCCATAAATAAATGCCCTCCTAAACTATGTTTGACACAATATTTAATTATAGTTTATTACAACTATAAGTGTCAATTAAGGATAGAAGGGATTCAAAGTATAATTATCAAATTAATTTGATAAATCATGAAGGAATAAATATTAAATTAATGAACGACGCGAATAATTTCATAAACGCTGTTAATATTTAATAAAATATTATAAATATCAGTAAGTCTTTTCGCATCACTGACGAAAATAGTGGCCGAAATTGTCGTATTCATCGTTAGAGGGTGGAGCTTAGCGGCGATGGTTGAAACCGAAATCTTATTCGCTGATAAAGTCGACATGATATCGATTAAAAGATTTGGACGATCGGCGGACTCAATTTTGATATCGACCGGATATGTTTCAAGATGCTCCGATTCCCGCCAAAAAACATCGACTAGACGAGCTTTTTCATTGGCAACATTCGGACACGTCACACGATGAACGGTCACACCCTTACCTTTGGTAATATATCCGACAATATCATCACCAGGAATCGGCGTGCAACAACTGGCGAGATTAATGGCAATCTTGCCGGCGCCATGAACAAAAACCGGAACGTGATCATCGTCTTTTTGAGTAGGCGATTTATCTAATTTAAAGATTGTCGGTTTACGTTTAATGTTTAAAAAATCAATGACCGCAGACGGTGTCGGATTTTTGCTATACATAGCCACAAAAAGTTCATCGACATCCTTGACTCGGAAATTAGTTAATAAATTAGAATTATTAAGCAGTGTCATCATTTCTTGTTCATCGACACCGCGATCTTTAAAGGCATCAATCGCTGATTGTTTGCCCTTAGCAACTCGCTCGTCTTTTAATAATTCGGCATTCTTCTTAAATAAAAACTTTTTGATGTGCGAACGGGCCTGAGTGGTGCGAACGATTTTGAGCCAACCTTCGTTTGGACCACTTGACGTGTTTGAAGTTCGAATCTCCACTACATCGCCAGTTTTTAAAACTGTTCCTAATGACACGAGTGCGCCATTAACAATGGCACCGACAGCCGAATCACCTACTTTTGTATGGACGCGATAGGCAAAATCGATCGGTGTGGAGCCGTTTGGCAAGTCGATAACTTTGCCCTTAGGTGTGAAGACGTAAACGTTAGCTTCAAAAATATCTTTGGATAGTGTATCCATGTATTCTTTGGCGTCGCCATCTTGCTCGTTTGAAATATTGACGAAATCCCTGAACCAGTGGAGTTTTTCTTCAATCTGTCGCTGCTCCTCTTTAGCGTTATAATTTGTTCCTTCTTTATATCGCCAGTGTGCGGCAATGCCGGTTTCGGCAATCTCATCCATGCGTTTTGTGCGAATTTGGATTTCGAATATATTACCATCTCCGGAAATAATCGAGGTATGAAGTGATTGGTACATATTTGGCTTGGGAACGGCGATATAATCTTTAAAACGCCCGGGAATAGGCTTAAATGTCGCGTGAATAATTCCAAGAATTTCATAGCAATTTAGTTCAGTTTCGGTAATGACGCGGATTGCCATGACATCAAAAATATCGTCGAAGTTGTAACCTTTTAAATAAATCTTTTTATAAATTGAATAGATAGTCTTAACACGAGATTCCATTTGAAAAGGAATTTTTGCTTCAAAGATAATATCAGCAACGCGCTTTTTAAGCGAGTCGAGTGATTTCGTGCGATTCCTTGTTTTTTTATCGAGCAGATCCGAAATCAAATCATATTTATCCGGTTCTAAATATTTTAACGACAAGTCCTCGAGCTCACTTTTAATCGTATTAATGCCAAGGCGATGGGCGATGGGAACAAAAACTTCGAGTGTTTCCCGAGCGAGCGCGAGCTGACGTTTATTTTCTAAGGCTCCCAATGTCCGCATGTTATGCAGGCGATCGGCGAGTTTAATAATTATTACGCGAACGTCCTTAGCCATGCCTAAAAATATCTTACGATGGTCTTCGGCTTCAAAATCTTCATATTCACGATGTGAAAGTTTCATGCGCTGAATCTTAGTTAAAGATTCGACGATTTTACTTACATCTTCCCCGAATTTTGATTTAACTTCTTCTATGGTCGCTTCGGTATCTTCGATAACATCGTGTAAAAATCCAGCTGCTATCGTGGCTGGGCCCGCTTGCAATTTAGCAAGAATAAATCCGACTTCAAGAAGATGATGGATATAATCTTCGCCGGACTTACGCGTTTGACCGACATGGTACTTATTCGCCATTTCATAAGCTTGTTTAATCATGTTCCGCGATTCGGGGTCGGTGATGTATGGAAAAAACGCCTCCTCAAGGTCGGGATAAGTATGAAGTGGATAACCACCATTAATGACGTGCTTTTTTTCCATAGAATGTGCCTAATTAGTATTATATCTTAACAAAAGCGATAAGACTTAACAATTAAGGATTAATTACGACGTTATAACCATGCTAAATTATCACAATTATTATTTGCTTTTGATGGTTATTATAAATAAACGTCTTTACTAAATCGGCATCAATGTTTATAATTACGTTGTAATAGAAAAGGAGGAAAATTACCTAACAATGAAAAAAAGTATTGTTCTATTACCTTTATTAATGTTGGTTCTTGCAGCTTGCAACCCAACAACGTCTGACCCTACTAGTGGTGAACCGTCTGATAGCGATCCGACAGCTACCGACACTGCAACCGACACACCAACAGCCACCAGCACGGAAGAAGTTCCCGAGGAAGTAGATGTCCCTTCAGTGAATTTACTCGCTGGTAAAGTCGCCGATGATGTTGTTGCACTCGAAGAAGCCTATGTCGTTTACAATCTAGCTTCTGCAAGCGTCATGACTGTCGCGACCGAAACCGGAACAGCGTTAATCAACTACTATAGTTCAGCAGAACCAGCGAAAACCGATTTATTAGCTGCTACCGTTGGACAATACGTAAACATT
>Ga0172377_10000752_pt1 | contig 31590 bp, 27 predicted proteins | sample Pumphouse3metaG_FD_119749 | JGI IMG/M metagenome (GOLD analysis project Ga0172377, IMG submission 119749) | Leachate microbial communities from a municipal landfill in Southern Ontario, Canada - Pumphouse #3 metaG | ecosystem: Engineered > Solid waste > Landfill > Unclassified | place: Canada... | reverse complement strand
TCTTCTTGTGTATAGCCAGTCATTTCACAAAATGCTTCACTGACACAAACAATAACACCATTTACATCAGTAACAGAAGTCTATACATGTTTTTCTAGTAAGGACATATACTGATTAAAATGCCTGCATTTAATTCCCAAATAAACACCTTTCACTTTATGTTATTTATATCAATATTGCTAATCATTTATACTTTTTGTAGCTGTCTTCGATGAGTGTATCCATCAGTTTAAATAACTCTTCACTCGCTTCTTCCATCTCGGTAAAATTGCGTAAAAGAACGACCTCGTTTTCGACGACGCGATCGCTCCCCTCGATAAATTGGAGGTTATCATGCACTTTAGCATGGACAACACTGTGGGGTTTGTCGATAAGCGGATAAGAGGGGAACTTACCAAAGCGCTCCTTTCCTTTGTCGCTTTCATACCATTTTCCCAAACGGCAGTTGTGATGATCACTGAAAGAGCCTTTCATCTTCCCTTCAAATATCGAAGAAAAGGCATTCGATTTAAAGACGATATGATCGATTTTTGCCAAAGTAATAAAGGTAGAATTTTCGATCGTTTCGGCTTGATTAGCGGTTTGAAGCGCGTCATGATTAAAGACATGGAGAGTGTCGCGGAAGTTCATAATCGTCGTACTGGATGTATCGGCGATCCTGCTCATCGTTTCTGAGTTATTTTGGATATCGGAGGCATCTTGTTGGAGAGTCTGGATGGAGATACCGATTTCACTGGTTGCTTTTTGGGTACGTTCGGCGAGCTTGCGTACTTCATCGGCTACGACGGCGAATCCGCGTCCGTGCTCACCCGCCCTTGCCGCTTCGATGGCGGCATTGAGGGCGAGAAGATTGGTTTGATCGGCAATATCTTTGATCAGATTGACGATCGAGGAGATATCGTTCGTTTTTTCATTCAAGGTTGTGATTGCATCGTTCGAGATTTGAATAAGCTCGATCAGTGAGGAGAGCTGAGTAATAATCTCTTCGAGTTCGTTTAATTGCGTAGTCAATACATCTGAACCTGATGAAGACGATAGACTTGTCCATAATGCAGTTGCTAGTAACACACCGATAACCAACCCATTGACCCACATCGAATTAACGCTAAACGCTAAAATCAAACCAATAATTCCTACTAACGACAATACTATAATTTTTGTGCTGTTTTTCATTATTTCATTACCCTTCTTTTATCGCATTGTTTTATAAAGCGTTTCGGCTTTTTGGATTTCAGCGGGGGAAGCTTTACGGCGGCAGGACATATATCCACCTTCACCCTCACCGCAAGCAATATTCGGATAGACGGTTGCAAATACCCAGTAAAAACCACCGTTTTTGGTAGAGTTTTTGACATACCCTTTCCACACTTTTCCACTTTTTACGGTGTCCCATAAATCTTTAAACGCCGCTTTAGGCATATCGGGATGACGAACGATACTATGGGGTTTTCCTATCATTTCCTCAAGTGTGTATCCGGCAATCTTGCAAAAGTCTTCATTGGCAAAAAGAATTTTTCCTTTTGAATCGGTTTGAGATACCAAAAAATCGGTGTCTTGAAGTACGTGTTCCATGCTTTTTTCCTCTAAACTAAATTTTAAGATTCATCTATACATTAAAATTACATAACGATCATGCAATTCCTAAAACAGCCGAAAGTTTCTCTTTAAGCACTTGGGGGGTGAATGGTTTTACGATGTAATTATTTACTCCTGCTTTGAGCGCCGTAATCACCTCTGCCTTTCCCCCCTCAGTAGTCACCATAATAATGGGTAAATCATTAAAGCGAGCATCAGCACGCACTTTTTTCACTAATTCCAGTCCATTCATCTCGGGCATATTCCAGTCGGTTATCAACATTCCAATATCAGGATTTTGATCAAGAATATTCCATCCTTGAAGTCCATCTTCCCCTTCAAAGACATTTTCGTATTCTAATCGCGAAAGAGTATTTTTAATTATACGCCGCATAGTCGAGCTATCATCTACAACCAATAATTTCAAATCATGCTCCTTAAATTACTTCCCTATTCTTTTTTGTCTCTCTTCAAGCAACATAGAATTAAGGGTATCAATTACCGCACGACTAGCTTTTTCAGCATCTTGAAAATAAGTCATAACATTTTTAGCCTCTTTACCGCAGCTATTAGCCTTAACACAATTAACAGCCGCAATAATATTATCGTGCACTAGTTTATGTGGCGTTTCGAGGGATCTAAAGCTTGGAGTGTGCCCAAATATTTCTGCACCCTTGCCACCCTCAGCCCATTTACCGAGACGGCAGTGATGATGATCGGCAAATTCCTCATCCACTTTATTGCTGAATACACTTTTGTACCCTTTGGCTTTAAAGAGCAAGTGATCGAGTTTAACCAATACCATAAAGACGGAGTAGAGCACGTTTGTTGAATCGGTATCGATTTGTTCTGTTCTATCCCCCAAGGCGGAGAGCATCGAGCGGAATTGTTCAAGTTTTTGGGTAGAATCGGCAGAGATAGATTCCATCGTGCTCGAACGCTCATAAATTTCCATCGCGTTTTGTTTGAGACTTTGAACACTCATTGCGACCTCTGCCGTCGCTTTTTGGGTGCGCTCTGCGAGTTTACGCACCTCGTCGGCAACAACGGCAAACCCTCGACCGTGTTCTCCGGCACGCGCCGCTTCAATAGCCGCATTGAGTGCCAATAAGTTGGTTTGATCGGAGATATCTTTAATCAAATTTATGACTTGACCGATGGATACGACACCATCGTTAAGCTGACTGACGGAGCCGTAATTTTCCGTGATATTAGAGACTAACGTTTGTTGTATTTGCAGGATTTCACCGATTTCATCATTCACCTCAATAGTACTTTGAAGATTGTTTTTATTTAGTTCTTCAATCTCTTCTAGGCTGTTTACATTATCCGCAAGATCTTTTTGTAAGAGGGATAAATCAGTTTGGCAGGCATTCGTTAGGTTTTCCGTTAAATGTTGAATCAAATCGAACATCACGGCGTTATTCTTGTACTCACTATTCTCTTGACGTAGTTGAGTGTTTTCTGACTTGAGATCATTGATCTCTCGTTCTAATTCAGTGATTTTTATAGATAACGGCTCAACTCTCTCTATCTTTTTTTTACTTCCAAAAAACATTCTCTTCCTTTAAAAAGTACCTACAGTTTTTAACTAACCTATAATATATATATATATATATATATCTTTCCTTAAACGCTTCACTCCCCATTCGGTCCTGCATGGGAATAATCATAGCGGTTTCCGGCGCGATTGTAGCGTTTGAAATTCTCGATAAACATCCCTGCCAGTTTATGCGCCGTCTCATCGTAGGTCTCTTTGTCTTCCCATACGTTTCGGGGGTTGAGCACTTCGGTATCGACGCCATGAAGCGTTCTAGGGATCAAGAGTCCGAAAATCGGAAGGATGTCAAAATCGTTCTCCATAATCGAACCGTCCAAAATCGCGTTAACGCACGCGCGGGTGTTTTGGATACTCATCCGTTTTCCGACGCCGTAGCTTCCGCCGCTCCATCCGGTATTAACCAGATAGACTTTGACCCCGTGCTGATCGATTTTTTGCCCCAATAACTCGGCATATACCGTAGGACTTAACGGTAAAAACGCCTCGCCGAAACAGGCGGAAAACGTCGCGACGGGTTCGGTGATACCCCGCTCGGTTCCGGCGACTTTGGCGGTATAGCCGCTGAGGAAATAGTACATCGCCTGCTCTTTGGTGAGCATACTCACCGGAGGGAGAACTCCAAACGCATCGGCGGTGAGAAAAATGATCGTTTTAGGATGTCCGCCGCACATTCCCTCTTGGAAATTTTCGATGTGGTGAATCGGATACGATACGCGGGTGTTTTCGGTTTTGGAGTCGTCTTTGAAATCGACGTGTCCGTCCTCATTTGCCACGACGTTTTCTAAAATCGCGTTCTCGCGGATGGCAGCATGGATTTCAGGTTCGCTGGAGGGGTCGAGGTTGATCACTTTGGCGTAGCATCCCCCCTCGAAGTTGAAAATCCCGTGTTCGTCCCATCCGTGTTCGTCGTCTCCGATCAATGCCCGTTCGGGATCGGTGGAGAGGGTCGTTTTCCCCGTACCGCTAAGACCGAAAAATAGTGCGGTGTCTCCCGCTTTGCCGATATTGGCACTGCAATGCATCGAGAGTTTATTTTCCAGAGGGAGCCAGTAGTTCATTAGGGTAAAGACCCCTTTCTTCAACTCTCCCGTGTACCACGTCCCCCCGATAATCGCCATCTTCTCTTCGATATTGAAAACGATGAAGACGTCGCTGTTAAGCCCGTGTTCTTTCCATTTGCGGTTCGTGATACGGCTGGCACTGTAAAAGGTAAAATCGGGAGCAAAGCCGATCAAATCCTCAAAATCGGGTTCGATAAACATGTTTTTAACAAAGTGTGACTGCCATGCGATTTCACTGATAAAACGGATGGAACGGCGGCTCGACTCGCTAGCGCCAGCGAACACGTCGTTGACGAAGAGTTTTTTGCCGCTTAGATGTTCTTTGACCATACCTAGCAAATCGTCCCAGACGCGCTTAGTGAGAGGTTTATTTACTTCTCCCCACGCGATGTATTCGTTCGATGGGAACTGATCGACAAAATATTTGTCTTTGGGGCTTCGTCCCGTAAAAATACCCGTATCGACCATTACCGCTCCGCTATGAGAGAGTTTCGCCCCCTCGTTGGCCAGCGCGTATTCGATCAACGAATCGTAATCGATGTTACGATGAATCGCGTCAATGTGGGTGAGTCCTAATTCTTCTGCTGTAAGCCATGACATACGATGATTTTCCTTTGTTTTTGGGGTTCGTCTACGATTTCGTGCGCTAGGGCAAGCGCTTTGTCGATATGATCGACAATATTCCATTCACCGATCTCTTCGGCCAATCCTGATTTACGGACATAATTGTGAACGTTTTTATTCACTCCCGAGAGGATCAGTACTGAATGCTGTGCATGCAACTGATGCGTCAGCGTTTCGAGGGCATGCAGCCCCGCCGCATCGATCATCGGAACATGCCGAAGACGCAAGATAAAGACCTTCGGCGGCGGATCGAACAGCAAGAGGGTATCGACCAGTCTTTCCGCAATTCCAAAAAAGAGGGGTCCTTTGATCTCATAGACCTCGACCCCTTTGGGGATCACTTTTTTCGAGGTGGCATCAGGGTCGTCATTCTCCTCTTCGTCGTCATCGTACGATCGGATCTCGACGGCATTCATCATTGAGTGGATAAAGAGGATCGATGCCAACGCGATCCCCGCTTGGATAGCGACGTTGAGATCGACCAATACGGTGAGTGCAAAAGTGACGAACAGCACGGCACGATCCGCGCGCGGTGCTTTCATAATGGAGCGGATGTGTTTGATCTCGGACATATTCCATGCCACCACGATCAAAATAGCGCTCAACGCCGCAAGGGGGATTTTAACGATCAAGGGGGCTAAAAGGAGCATAAACCCAAAAAGCCACAGCGCGTGCATGATCCCCGAAATCGGAGAGACTGCCCCTGCTTTGATATTCGTCGCCGTTCGGGCGATGGCACCGGTCGCCGGAAGCCCTCCGAAGAGTGCAGAAGCGATATTCGCAACCCCCTGCCCCCATAGCTCCGTATTGGATTTGTGTTTCGTCCCCGCCATCCCATCGGCAACAACTGCCGAGAGAAGCGATTCGATAGCGGCAAGGAGGGCAATCGTCATCGCATCAGGAAACAAAAGGCGGATTTTTTCAAAGGTGATAACGGGAAAACTTGGACTGGGAAGCATGGAGGGGATAACGCCGAAACGGCTCTCTATCGTCTCGATAGGGATATTGAACAGCCACACCGCCAATGCCGAGAGGGTGACAACGACAATCGGACCGGGGATTTTGGGATACTTTTTTGTCATCAAGACGATAATCCCGATAGAGATCAATGCGACAACGACGGAGTACGGGTTGGTCTGATGGAGGTTTTGAGTGTACAGCACCAGTTTATCGATAAAATCGGGAGGCATGGTCTGAATGGACAAACCGAAAAAGTCTCTCAGCTGTGAAAAGAGGATCAAGAGCGCTATCCCCGAGGTAAATCCGACGATCACGGGATAGGGGATAAATTTAATCAATTCTCCAGCTCGTAAAAACGCCATCAGGATCAAAAGAATCCCTGCCATAATGGTGGCAATCACCAACCCTTCATAGCCATGCTTCATAGCAACCAGCGCAACCGTAACGATAAAGGCGGCAGTCGGACCCCCGATTTGATAGCGGCTCCCCCCCATCAACGAGATGAGTAATCCCGCCACAATCGCCGTGAACACTCCCCTCTCAGGGGGAAGATTGGACGCAATCGCAATCGCCATTGCCAGCGGCAATGCGACAATGGCAACCGAAAGTCCCGAAAGTGCGTCTTTAATAAAGTCGCTTCGATCGTAGCCGTTTTTACGGATATAGGTAATGAGCTTCGGTTCTAAAAGCTTATGTAAGCTTTGTTTCATGGATGCAACCCTGTTTGAGATTTGAAAGATTACAGCAGTTAATCTTAAGAATGAATTAGATTCAACTTAATAAATGTAGTTCATTTTATTGAATTAAGTTGTATTTATGTGATAAAATACACCAAATACAAAATGAGGTGATACGTGAAGAGTGCGATTATGGGTGAAGTGTCCCGACTGAAAAAAGAGCTTTACCTCACGGCTGCCGCCAAATATTTCGATGAAACGGGATATAAAGAGTTCAAAATAACCGACCTCGCCAAAGAGCTTGAAACCTCCGTCGGAACGATTTACAATATGTTCGGCTCCAAAGAAGAGCTTTACGTCGAGTATTTGATCCTGAAATTGGAGCGGTTTCTCAAAAATTTGAACGATCATGAATCCTCCGACCCGAGAGAAAATCTAAAACTCTATCTGAAGTATAAATACGAAATCTTTTTGCGGATCGATCAGCACCGAGATCAGCCCATCACCGACGATCCCTATTTTTTTCACAAGCTCGATGTCTCTAACCATATCGTCGTTGCCGATATCTATAACTTTTTAGTACGTCAGTTTAAAGTATTGCTCCCGATGGAGCACACCAATCACATGCATGTCGCCATTTTGTTTAAAAAATTCTCCGACGGCTTCATCGAGAGTTACCTCTACCATGAGTTTGAAACCTCCGGCATTGTCGAAGAAACCATCCATTGGTTTTTTAACGGCGTCGGTCATAGCCCGATTGCGAACAATTAGAATCTAAAATACCAAGGAACCCAATGCATCTACAGCGAGTCGTCGTAACCGGATACGGCATGATCACCAGCGTCGGACATAATGCCCATGACACGTTCAGCGCTCTCCTTCAGGGTAAAACCGGCGTCGATCGGATTACACAGTTCGATTCCTCAAACGAAAAGGTGCAAATCGCGTCAGAGGTTAAAAATTTTAATCCCGATAGCGTTATGGAGAAAAAAGAGCAAAAAAAAGCGGATCGTTTTATTCAGCTCGGGCTTCATGCCGTTGCCGAAGCGATGGCGCACGCCGATATTAAAGAAAATGCCATTGACAAAAATCGTTTCGGTGTTTCGGGAGCGTCGGGAATCGGCGGATTTCCAAACATCGAGAAAAACGTGATCGGAGGATACGAAAAGGGTTCCAAAGGGGTTTCTCCTTTTTTTGTCCCTTCCACCATTACCAATATGCTCAGCGGTTACATCTCGATCTATCATTCCCTCAAAGGTCCTAATCTCTCCAGTACAACCGCCTGTGCGGCGGGGGTACACGCGATCAATGAAGCGGCTAAGACTATCATGCTCGGCGGAGCTGATGCAATGGTAGTGGTCGGAGCAGAATCGTGCGTTACCCCGACCGTGATTCGGGGATTTGCCAATATGAACGCCCTCTCTACCCGAAATGATAATCCCACTCATGCCTCACGACCGTTTGACGCAGAGCGTGACGGGTTTGTTTTAGGTGAGGGAGCCGGAGCGATGATTTTGGAGAGTCTGGAATCGGCGCAAAAACGGGGAGCGGTCATATACGGAGAAATTTTAGGTTTTGGAGAGAGTGCTGACGGCTCTCATATCACTACCCCTACGGAAAATCACGAAGGTGCTTCACGAGCACTCAAAGCATCCCTGAAAATGGCGGGAAATCCTGTGGTCGATTATTTCAACGCCCATGGGACGAGTACGTACTATAACGATCTATACGAGACGAAAATGCTCGAAGGTGTTTTTGGTGAAGCCCTCCCTCCGATCAGTTCGATCAAAGGTTCCATCGGACATACCCTCGGAGCTGCGGGAACAATCGAAGCGGTCGTCTCTATTATGGCACTCAATGAAAACATTATGCCGCCCACAATCAACTTCGTATGTGCTAGCGATGATATGGAAATCGATTACATCCCCAACCTCCAGCGACGAAAAGAGCTTCAAACCGTGATGAGTGCGAACTATGGTTTTGGAGGAACGAACGGTGCGGTTATTTTTGGAAAAGTTAAATAAACAATAAAGGATACTCATGAGCATTGAAACACAACTAAAAGAACGGAGCCAACAGCAATGTGAACTGTGCGGTTCATCGGAAAATCTCGCTCCCTACCATATAGCCCCCTCAGAGGAGAGTGCAGAGAACTCACTCTATCTTTGCGCCGACTGCCGTGACCGGATCGATAACCTAGCACTCGATACCGATCACTGGCGCTGTTTGAATGAGAGTATGTGGAGCACCGTGCCGGCGGTGCAAGTGATGGCATACCGTATCCTCAGCGCATTAGGCGATCAGGATCGTCTGGAGATGCTCTATCTCGAAGACGATCTTTTATCCTGGGCGAAGGCTGGAGCATTGAACGGACGCACGGCATCACCCGAAGGGAAAGAAAGCGTCTGCGACAGCAACGGAACGCTTTTATCCGAAGGGGATTCAGTAACGCTTATCAAAGATCTTGACGTCAAAGGGGCGGGGTTCACCGCCAAGCGCGGAACGATTGTCAAAAATATTCGCCTTACCGACGATCCTAAATTGATCGAAGGAAAAATAAACGGCTCCACGATCGTATTGGTCGCGGCATATATGAAGAAAGTCTAACGTTTTTTCGAATGTTATGAAAAATAAGATCATATTTTTTGCTCTCTTGATAGGAATAGTCATTCTTTGTTCCTATCTCTATTTTCTTGGTTTTTATTGGCTTGGCTACTATTTTTCGGGATGAGAGGGATAAAAACACAATAACGCAACATAAAAGGAGCATTTATGCTTGAAACCTTATGGTATAGCCGTACTAGATGCAGTGTCTTAAAACACACAGGAAATTCATAGTGAATATGCCATATCACGAAATCGAAGAGGATTTCTATGAAAGCGGGATGGAAGAATCTTCCGCCCGTCGTCCTGAAAACCAACACCCCGGGGGGAGGACGTTTGGCGAATGCATCGAGGATGAAAAACGCTCCATCCGTATGATCAACGGACGGTTTGTCCCTACCATACGGATCAAGGACAAGCCGCCGCGATTAAAACGCGCGGAAGCGCTTGCTTATTACAAAAAAAAATTGCAGCAGGTGTGGGAGACTCTTCCCCGAGAATACTATGAGGAAAAACCCTCAGAGACTACACCTACAAACGATCAAGAGGAACTATTATCATGACTATTGCCATACCTGTCAAAACATTGTCGATTAACCCAACCATCGCATCGTTATTCGCGAATGCGAAATTTTTTGCTTATTCCCGTGACGGTGAATTAGGTATCGAAAAAATGGAGGAGGAAAGGGGACGTGATGTTGCCCGTACCCTTATCGCCCAAAATATTGATATCTTAATAACCTCCCAATTGGGATTCAAACCGTTTGTATTGCTTAAAAGTTACGGGATACAAATTTATTTTGCAGGGGTAGAAGAATTAACTGCTGCGGATCTGCTCAATCAATTTCATGCAGGTGCATTGGTTGAAGTCACACCCGAGAATTTTGGGACACTGTTAGATTAAATAGACAAAGAAACATCATAAACAGTTACTTTTAAAGTATCGACAAACAAGTGTTTTCCGTACACTATCCCCTACCCTACTTTTAAAGCCTAAAAAGTTGTGATATTCCCTACGAAAAACACTGTCGGAATGATATAATAGCCGGATACTAAAATTTGAGGTTTTCCGACATGCTAATAGGATATATGCGAGTATCAACTGATGGTGATCGCCAAAGTACAGATTTACAACGTGATGCATTGATGAGTGCTGGCGTAGATGCAAGAAATATATTTGAAGATAAAGCCTCTGGTTCCAAAGATGACCGTGTAGGTTTGGCCAAAGCTTTAGATTATGTTAAAGAGGGTGACACTCTCGTTGTTTGGAAACTGGATCGATTAGGACGTTCCCTACCCCACTTAATCGAAATCGTTTCACAACTCAAATCCAAAGGTGTCGGATTCAAATCTCTAACTGAAGGAATGGATACCTCAAGTCCCTCAGGTGAATTACTCTTTCATGTTTTCGGTGCACTCGCTCAGTTTGAACGTTCGCTCATCCAAGAACGTGTTAATGCCGGATTAGCAGCGGCGCGAAAAAGAGGACGTATTGGTGGAAGACCGAGATCAATCCCTCAAGAGAAGATGGAAATTATTTTAGAAGCTTTGAATAATGGAATGTCAAAAGCGGCAGTGTGTCGAACATTTGAAGTCAAACGGTCGACGTTGATTGATACACTTAAAAGGCCTAGTGAATTAAATGACTGTTCAGTTATAAAATAATTTTACACTTATCACTATAAAATACTATCCATAAAAATCTTATTCCAATACTGTACTTTAAGTATAAAAGCTGATGAAAAAGCATTTGTCTACAATACAAATATATTGCAAAAAGTCATTATATTTGTATACGTATCATTTTTTTGTTATTATTGTTTAAATTTATTGGAGATTCTAAACAATGCCAAATATGCAAAAAGAGTTTGATACATTTCATGAAAAAATAAAACTTAAAAAGTATGATGAGAATAAAGATCTTCGAGATAAAAGAGATTTGTTGATTGATGAACTTAGAGATGCATTGAAGGATGAAAAAATACCCGGTACCGATAAAAGCCTAACATTCAGATCAATAAATCAAGGTTCATATGCAATGAACACAGGTATCAGACCCAAGCATGATGATTATGATATTGATGTTGGTGTTATCTTTAACGTTACTAATGAGGAATATGAGTCTGGCACTTTAAAAAAACTTGTTAGAGACAAGCTTAATAAGAGCAATCGGACTGTCAAATACAAGCGGCCATGTATTACAGTGGAATATAAAACAGAAGATTATCATGTTGATTTGGCGGTTTATTCAGATAACAATAGTGACATACATATTGCATGGGGGAAAGAATTTTCAGATGAAAAACTTTGGTATAAATCTGAACCGGAAGAGCTCACTTCATGGGTTGCAGATGTTTCAACTGATCCAGACAAGGCTGCTCAGTTTAGACGCTGTGTAAGATTTTTAAAAAAATGGAAAGAAAAGCAATTTAATTCCGGAGGAAATGGTGCACCGCCATCTATTGGATTGACTATTCAGACAAGAAAAGCTTTTAATTTTTATGATAAAAAAAGTGATTTAAATGCCCTCATAACTGTAGCGAAGTATATTAAAGATTCGTTTTGCGATGAATATGATCACGCCTCATCTAAATGGATGAAAAATATCGTTGTTGATCTACCGGTCGCACCTTATAAAAATGTTTATTACAAAATGACTTTGATACAAAAAGATAAATTCCATGAGAAAGTAGATATTCTTTTGGAAGCTCTAGAAGAGGCTGAACGGGAAGAATCGGCACATAAGGCAAGTAAAATTTTGCGTAATGTTTTCGGTGATGAATTTCCACTGGTAGAAGATGTGAAAGAAGCCAGAGTTATGCCCTATGTAACTTCTGGAAATAATGCGTGAGCCATGAAGAATTAGAAGAGGAAATACGAAAGATCTCTATTGAGTGTTTGATTTCATGCGAAAAGGGCGCAAGTGAGAAAGTATGGAATTTTTCACTAAAAGGAAGAAAGATTTGGAATGTTTCACTTGATTTTTCATATGACTTTCCCAACCGTCTTCCTTTCGCAAAACTTTTAGATAAAGATGATGTAGGTACATTGGCTCATGTGAATAGAGCGTGTACTGTATGTGTTGAAGAGAGCGATAGTATAGTCATTAATACATCAAATCCTTCAAAAGTTATCGAGTATTTTTTAGAAGAAATTGTTAAAACTCTTGATCATGCAAGTGTGAGAATCAATCAAGTTGAATTAACAGATGAATATGAAGGATATTTTCAACACGATGCGATTGGCGACGTTAATTCTTTTTATGTAGCTACTGATAAATTCGAAATTATCACACTTTCTGTCATACCAATAAGATCTGGGTATCTTTATCGACAAAATCATCATTACCATTTTCCTGTTTTATTATTAAATCAACATAATGAATATCCAACACATTTCAGTAATGTTAAAAAAGCCATTTCTACGATTATAAACATAATACATTTACCGCTTGATACACCTGTTTTGCCACCGTCAAATGCAGAAAAATTGACAGCTAAATATATCTATTCCATTTTCGATAATATTTCCCCGGAAAACAAGAGTGCTCTAAATGAATTTTTAGAAAAAACCAAACCTAAAAAGGAATTTTTTATTCTCTTAAGTATGCCTAGACAGGCAAATGAACGGACCCAGCTGTTATTGCAATATATACACAAAGATGACAGGCCTCATCCTTGTACAGAATATTCAGATCAATGGGAACTTAGATTTTATACAGTGCAACGGAATCATAGAGAGTATTTACTCGAAAGAGGCGGGGCTAAAAATATTTTGTCAAACAAAAAAGTAGCCATTGTAGGATGTGGCTCTGTCGGAAGTGAAATAGCTTTTATGCTTGCTAAAACAGGTATTGGAGAATTGACACTTATAGATAATGACGATTTAAAGGTTGACAATATTTATAGGCATAGATTAGGAGGAAGCTATTTAAATTATGAGCCTGAAAAATTAAAAACTAGCACTCCAAAAGTAAAACCTAATAGCAAGGTCGTAGCATTACAATTCGCTTTGCAAAAAGATTTGCCATATGTCAAAGTTACTGCAATTAAAAAAGTTTTTGAGAAAGTTTTGAATGAAGAATATATTGTTAATTCAGATTTGGTCATTATTGCGGTTGGCTCACCTTCACTAAATTTAAAATTCAATATTGACTTAAAGGGAAGGGACGTAAAACATGCAATATTTTGCTGGAATGAAGCAGCTGGATATGGAGGGCATTCCGTACGTTTAAATCTTGATACATGCTGTTTAAATTGTCTATATACATATGAAGATGGATATTCAAATATCTGTAAATTAAATCTACTGGATTCAGACCAAAAAATATCAAAGAATTTGACAGGTTGTGCTGGAGTATTTACTCCGTTTTCTTACTTGGACTCTTCCCAAACAGCTATTTTGGCTGCTAACCAATCTGTCCAATTGCTTCTAAACCAAGACTTAACATCTAAAGCAGCGTCTTGGAAAGGTAAAGGTACGGGAAGTTTAAAAACAACTGCTCGTTATGACGCAATAAATTTAGCTGATGAATTTGAAATATCGAGGGCAGAGCTATGCAAGGTTTGCAATGACAAATGAATGGGAAATAGAAGTCCATGGATATGGTTTGGTTAGAATATCCAAATCGTTGATTGAACACCTATTGAGCTATAGACAAATAAATTCTAGTGCGGCAGAATCGGGTGGAGTATTGATCGGGAAACATTTGAATTCAAATGGGACTCTATTAATCGATGATTATACCCCGCCTCAGCCGTCTGATAGGCAAGGAAGATATGAATATTATAGATCAGACGACCACAATCGATTAGTACAAAAAATATGGCAAGAATCACAACGCAAATCAACATATGTAGGTTTGTGGCATACACATGCGGAGCCAATTCCAAATTATTCTTCTGTAGATAAAAGAGATTGGAATATCGCCTTGAATAAGTCTATGTACGAAGGTGATCGACTATTTTATTTCATAGTTGGCCAAACTCATATCCGTTGTTGGATGGGAACTAAGAGAGCAGTTTTTAATAAAATCGAGTTAATAGGAGAATACAATGCCAATTTGGCCTAAAATTAAATGGTTGCTCAGTGTCTTAATCGAATTACGAAAAAAATCATATCCACTTGTTAACTATGGGATAAGAATTTTGTATCTGGTTCCAGTATTACTCGGTGGTTGGAAAATAGATATTGTTTTCAAGAATGCCAAACCTTTAGTTTTGTTTGATCAATTTGAAATTACAGTTGCAGATATTTCAGATATCTCTTTATGGATGGCCATAATATTTACGTTAGTTGGTACTTCACTAATCTACTATGGTATCAAAACTGTACGTAACCAAGCTAGAAAAACAGCAAAAGTTATGATTGTCTCAATGCTCGGCGAATCAGCGCATTTTCCTGATGAAATCTTGTATGAATCAGAAAAAATTGATTCAAGAGAGCCTATTAAACTTGGGGTATCTGAAGGCCAAAATTATATTGAAAAATCTATAGAGATGTTTAATGCTGAACAAATGGTAGATATTTATCACCGTTTTATTTTACATCATGATTGTAAAAAGGTTTTTTTGGGAGGTAGAGCGAGAGTACCATTATTGGTAGCGTATGGTTCACGTTTTAGAAATATAAGCGCTAATATAGTCTATTTTGATCAAAAACATGCAAATAATAAGTGGCATTTACTTGATGATGAAGATGAAAACATTGGATTAAGTTACCATCCTATCAATGAGATACATCCTAATAAGGAAGGTGCAGTAGGTTTAGCTATCTGTTTCACTACTCAAATAGAAGAACATCAATTGCCTGCATCTATTCATGGCCATACATTGATTATTACCTCAAGTAAGAATATTGGTAGAAATCTAATTAATAACCAAGACAATCTTCAGCGAATATCTGAAGAATTAAAAATAATCATTGACCAACTTTCTAGCAAAGAAAATTGCAGTAGTATTCACTTATTTTTATCTGTTCAATCTTCTTTAGCATTAGAGATTGGCAGAAATTATCAAGAAGGTACACATAAAAGTTGGGTCATTCATAATTATAATGCAGGATCTGGAACATATGACTGGGCTGTACAATTGAATTCAGATAATACAATCAAACAACATAAGCAATGACCTAATATTTGCATATATCAAGTTCAAATAAAAGATTCTTGCTCAATTCCCTTTTTCTTAGTACGAATCTCATCTATAAGCATCTGTATTGATTCATCAATCCCTTTGAGAGCAGCGTATTTACGCTTTTGTTGTTCAAATAATTCAGGAAGCCCTTTAAATCTCTTAAATAATTCATCCACTGCACATGGTAGAAAAAAAGACCCTCGTTCCCCCACTATCGGAGCATACTGTACTTGATAAATATGTATTCCTGCAAGATCGATATCCCCATAATGAATGTAACGGTTACTGACTCTGGCTAGTAATCCTTGTAATGTGCCGCAACGCTCCACAAACAATACTCTTCCAAATTGCTCAAACAAATGACTTTGTCTAAATGCATTGGTGATATTGGTAAAATTCTCAACTCCAACAATCACAACATCAACAGGTATTTGGATTTCAACGTTTTCATGAATAAACAAAGCTGTACCAATAGGAAAGCAAAGGTTCACTTTTTGTCCTCCAATTATCACTTCTAAAGGAAATGGCGCATTAATGTGGATACCGGTTTTAGGACCAATATTTCGTAATTTTGTACTTACCCCAAGGGCAGATAGCTCTTCTCTACCGGGTGATATTAACTCCAATGCCTGTATGTAACGTTCAAAATCATCAATATTGTAGTAAATTTTAATATGAGCCAAAAAGCCATCGTATGAAAGGGGAAAAACTTGCCATGACTTCGCCGCTACATGTCGAATGCGTATCACGCCACAACGTTCTAAATCTTCAAGCAGTTTTTTTCCACTGCTACTGAACCCACTTTTATAAACAGTGCTTTGTGTTTCGAATAAATCCAGAAACAAACGGGCATCACCAAGTGTTATCGGCTTCACTTGTGTACTGCTAATCGAGAGATTTTAGACTTATTATTTACGATGCGGTACAGATAAATATTTTTGTATCTATCAGGTACCTTTACATCCGGTGCCGCATTGAGAAGATAGACACCGTTTTCATTCGCAAAATTAATGATTTGACGCATATTTTGTTGATCAAGCATCCCAATCTCATCCAATACGACATGAACTGGAATTCGTTCACCTTTCTGCGTTCCTTCCATTACGGATTGCAAAAGGGAAATATAGGTTAACGTTTTGATGATAATCGAGGTACCGGTAGAACCTATGCCCGAACGTGAGCTTGCCCAATCGAATACATTGTCATTTTCAACAACACGAAACTGTACATCAAACGTGTCTGCAATGCTCAGCTCTTCTCGACGTTCATCATTAATATGATTTAATAGCGTATCAAAATGTCCGAGAATCTCAGATGATGCCCTATTGCTGTGTTCTAAATCCCCAAATAATGAGTCACTTTTCCCATAAGGAATTTCAACAGCGGAAATCGCTTCTAGATCTTTGAAGATTCGATGTTCATTACGGACCATACGAATCCCGATATCATTTATAACCGGAATATTCACAATTGCTTGTTTGAGCCCTTTGTCAATTCGATTAACGAGCGTTTCTATCGTACGCGTCTCACTACTGAAACTTTCATATTGCTCAGATATATTTCCCTGAATAAGGCGAATTTCGGATGCAACCGTCTCTTTGATCTCATCAAGACCTCCACCTTCGACGAACTCTATAAGATTCTTGGCTGAGCGAATAGTAGCTTCACTCGAAGCAGTACTGTATTGAAAAAAGATAAATTGATCGGAACCTTTAAAATAGGATAAAAATCTCCCAAAGAGTAATCCAACTTCCTTGCCGGCACTTGAGCGGCGCTGATGTTCAATGGACGCTGTATTGCCAAGGTTACTTGTAGATTCTTCACTTGGCATAGGAACATATGTGGCTTCGCCCTCATCATCAATCTTTTGGGTAAAGAAATGAAAGTCATTTTTATTCCATACAATATCAGCCTCTTTGATGTACATATCGCAGCTATCGATAGTGAGGGCTAAAGCATTTATTTTTTCATGAATTGCTTTCTCTTCTCTACGCATCTCTTCCATACGTTGGGAGCGTTTATTTTCAACATTCTGAACTGAAAGCGTGAGTGTATCTACTCTCTCTTTGAATGAAGATAGGCGTTCCATTTTTTTAAGCTCTTCCCGCCATCGCTCAACTGCACTTCTATGGGATTTAGCTGTTTCAAGCCGTTTTTGCGAAGCTTCAAACTCCTTTCGCAAGGTTTCAATCAACTCTACAGAATATCCCCCTTCATGGAGAGCATTTTTTCGTCGCTGCTCTATATCCATTCGACTTTGGGCACTTTTATTTTTTTCTGCCTCAATTATCGATTCAAGAGACTCTTTTGCCCGAACAAGCTCTTCCCGAAACTGGGTTAGCGTATCTTTGTATATGATTTTACATTGATTGATCTCTTCTCGTAAAAGACTTCCTGCTGCATCATTTTGAAGTTTCAATTGTTCAACCAAAGCTTTAGCCGCATCATAAGCATTTTTTAAATTCTCTTTAGCGTTATCCCATTGTATTTGAGATGATTTTGTGAGAGCTTCGTACTCTTCTTCTAATAAGACTAATTTTGCATTGTCTCTGAGCAAGTCTGTATCCAGACCATCTTTTTTGGATTTGAGAGAGAAATATTCTTTCTGAAGATCGTTCTTTTCTTTGTTGATTGATGCAAGAATTTCATCCGACTCATCCGTTATTTTTTTCACTATAACTAAGATAGCTTTTTTCTCTGCCCTGATTTTTTCAAGAATTGTCTCACGAGACAAATTCGATTGCGGCAATACCGATTCATCGAGTATCAGACCATAAATTGATGGGTGCACCTCCCCTACTCTTGGGGACAATTCAGTACTAAGTAGTATTTCATCTTTTAGTATAGAGGTCAGAATCCCCTCACGCGACGGTAATTGGGTACGTATGAGATGCAATAAAGTCTTTTCATTGGCTTCTAGTAAATCTTCTAGTGTTTTAATAGTCTCTAGGAAAGGTTTTTTTTCAATTTCAATCCTACGGGTCGTATCAGAGCTGATCGTTTCAATTCGTTGTTCTAAGGCATCCCTATGATTGGCATTAGACTCCATTTGACGACTTAGCAGTTCTCGATCATCATTGGTTTTGGAAATCGTTGTTTTCAATACAAGTATGGATTCTTTGAGCTGCATCACAGGTATGTTATACGGATTTGCAGATACTATATTCGTATGATTCTTATAGGCTTCCATATACATCGTCTCAGCTTTCGCCAAATCGAGTACCAATTTTTTATTTTTTTCTTCGTTATATTTTTCGATCCGTTCAAGCTCAAGGTCGTGCTGTTGTTCTAAAAGCTCTTTACGCGAGTCATTTTCCTTTTTAACCTTTTCATATCCTTGTTCGTGAAGACGTATTTGCTTAGCAAGACCTTCTTGTTCACTAAGGAGCATATCATCATACGTTTGGGCTAAACTTTTTGCTCCTCCTAAACTATTGTCATATTCCGTTTTCTTCTGATTCAACTCTTTTTCAAGGGTAGGGATAGAATCGACTTCAGCAGAAGCACTCACCATATCTTTATCAGAATAATAAATTTGAAGCCTTTGTGCCTCCTCAAATTCAAGCTTTGCAGTCACAAAATCCGCTTTTACAGCATCTACTTGCGCATCCAGTTCACGTTGCTCTTCACGTTGTCGGCCTTCGATTACCCCATATTCTATGTCAAGCTTCTCTTTTGTTAAAACAGCCTCTTCTTTTTTGAGAATTAACGCTTTTTTGTTTGATTGCATCTGTCGCAATACCCGCTCAATCGCATCCGTATGCTGGGTGTAATTATGAACCTCTTCCCCCATTTTTTCAATCAGTTTTTTTTGCTGTTCGTAATTTCTCACAGCACGAAATTGCTCAATCGCACTATATAGCTGAGCGCGTATTTGTGGCAATGACAGTGTAGACGATGCCCCATAACCACTGGTAATCGCTTTTTCGATTGCACCTGCTTTTACACTTGAATCGACAAAAATACTCGATTGCATGTCAGGTATATGACGATATTCCCCTGCCGTTTCCATTAACGAATACTCTCGAAAAACGCCAAGATCTTTTTCCTTACGTGTATCAATACTTCCATAAAGTATTTTACGGTACACCCCAGGATCAGTAATTTGTGTGCTTGGCTTATAACCTGCAATCAGAAAATCTTTTATGACCTCTTTAGGATTTTTAACAACTTGGTTTTCCAATACAATGGCATTGAGATCAATATTTCCCTCAACTAGCATAAATCGCCAAGCAACACCGTTTCCATGCTGATACGTCATCAATAGTATGTCACCATGTAGCCCAGTGTAGCGGTAAAAAATATAGGAGTTTGAATGAGGGTACATGTATTTTGACCATGACGTTTTCCCCTCACGTCTTGTAATGCCAAGCTGATCACTTCGCGTCGTTCCATAAAAAAACAGCATTGCTTGACTGGTCGTTGTTTTACCGACACCGTTTGTCCCGGTCAGAAGAGAGTTTTCATCCACATCGATATGCCCATAGGCAAAGCGACCGGTGTTATAGAATGTAATCGATTTAAGCCCCTTCATTGTATCGCCTCATCATCACGGGTATTGATTCGTTTAACTGACTCAAAAAACTCTTTGGCATAGTTATAAGCTGATGTCACCATGTAATTATTTTGATTGTCACTAATGGGAACTATGATTCCAAAGCGCTCCATCTCACTAAACACTTTCTCACAAAGCTCCTGCAGTGATTTCCCCCTAGAAATACGAGCATTTTCCAGTTTCTCATAACGGATAGCATCACTTTTGAGCGCTGTGGCTAATTCTGCGGGAGAACCGCGCCACCCTATACCAAAAGAAGGAAATACTCCGTGAAAAAGTTCCATAAAATCAAGAAGTTCGAGAACCCGATCAATCCTATTTTCTTTCGCACTCTCAGGCATATCCGAGACGGTAAAAAGAAAGTAACCCTCTCCTCCTGTCAATTCATAGCCCAGCTTATCAAAATAAGAAAAGAGGAGTGAATGGTGTGAATCGCAAACACTATAGAGTCTTTTTTGATGGGAATCGGGATGATTATCAACGATAAAATTCCCTCTGCGTAATGTGTCAAAAATTTCTTTGGTTTCAATCGGGAGCTTGGCGGTATCGATAAGTGCCATTTTGTATCCTCAGTGTATTGATTTTAGATGTGCAGGGATACACATGTGTGTTGAAATGATTTCCATTTGGGCTTCACTAAATTCGAGATAGCGTTCTCCAAAAACAGCAGCAGACAAATATACCTCAAGAAGATTTTCATCGTTAATATCAGGATACGACGTTTTTATGTATTCCAATAGGTTCTGCTGGCTATCCGACATTACATATCCATCCAAAAGAACTGCATAACTGACAACCTCGATGGTCTCATCTTTGAACAAAGAATCGTCTATGGGGACATTGGTAGCTTCAATTTTTCCTATGGATTGGCTCACTGAACCCCGTGAAAGAACTTTTTGTTCAAACTCATCTTCATAGGAGTAATCAGGATGCAGTTTGATAGTATAGTTTGGTCTCTCTACGGTTGAATAGCCATTTAAAAGTGGTTCTTTTTCAGACTCGTAAATCAGTTCATAGAGATTGGTCTTATCAATAATTTCCCTACGGTCTCTCAACTCTTTAAGCTCGACTAGATGTTTGTAAAAACGGATATTTTCATTGGTTTTGCGTATATACTCGACAACACTGCTGTTTAATTGAATGAGCGTATTGGAAACATCTAATATATAAGTTCTCAGACGCATTCGGCGAAGCAAAATAGCCGTGTCACCCACATGCGTAAAAAAGCCTCTAAATCGAGACAGTTCGTCTCGAATAAATCTGAGTTTTGATTCAAATCGCAGAAGAGATTCATTGTAGGAAGTAAGTTCTTGAAGCTTTTCTTGTGCACTGGAAGCAGATCGATACGTAAACTCTACATGCCGTTGAATACCACGTAACGTATCCAACAGATTTCTTGGCATCCGCTGTAATTCTCTTTGAATATCACGGAGATGTCGAGCCGGATCCCCTCCGTTTTCGGAAGTGTTGTAGTATTTTGAAATTGAAGTATCTATTTTTTTGAAGATTTCGACGTAATCATAGAGATTTTCATCGTACCCGTCTATCAAATGCGCTTCGAGCATATGGATGATTTGATCATCGAGGATAACTTCATTGTTAAAAATTTCGATGATGCCGTAATCTTCTAAAAAAGATATCGTATCACTATTGGACATTCCAATGGCACTGTTGATATTCATCTGCCGACCGTTGCTATCGAATATTGCACTCAAGAGGGCAGAGTTTGAGTGCAATATTTTCAGTAATTCGACGACGTTTTTAGCTCGCATTTACAATGCATCCCTTTAATTATTTAAAATGAATATTTTTACTACGGATATGAGACAACGTCGTGTCCTATTTCAAATCACTTAGAGTATAGAATCAGTTATTTTATTTTTAAAATCACTTCTTCCTACCATCGCAAATAGATTCACCGTCACCTTAGCCCATATCTCCATCAATAATTTAATACGACTGCATCAATGAATAATTCAAAATCCTATCAAGCTGATTTTTGTTTTGTGTAGGGTTATACTCTACGGTCATCCAGCGCTCTTTATTTTCCCAATAGACAATCATGACTTTTTTATAGTCCATATGTTCAGTTTCAATTTTGGCTACTGCTTGACCCTCTTCATCATTGATACGCTCTTTTGTGTCGATTAAAAGAATCCCGTTCCCACGTGTTCTATCTTTTACACCTACAACAAAATCGGGATAGAAATTTCCGTGTCCGGGAATAGGAATCAATACAGAATAAGGTTTTCTAGGAGGGTTTCGGTGCCACCATCGCACCACGTCCTGATCATCTGCATCGAGCCATTTAGCAAATGCAAGTTCCCACGTATTTAAGTCATCTGGATAAATGCTATAAATGTTGTAGCGAGAGTAATCTAATTCGTCCATACTTTCGACAAATTCTGGCAACGGTTCAGCATCAACACTTTCGATGTGACGGAATGTCGCTTCCTTTATGGCTTTATGGAGTTGATTGGATTTGAGCACAAGGATTTTATAAAGGGCTTCACGCACTTTATCTTTATCCGTCATATGCATCCATCCTCGTCGCGTAAACTCTTGCTTGAGTTTTTCTTCGAGCTTTAGCTGCAAGCTTTTAATACTTAATGTACCGTCTTTATTAGCAGCGAATAACGATGCTTGTCCTCTTTGATATATCTCTTTTTGCAATAATGCAGCTTGAACAGATTCATCCGGACCACGTCTATTGGTAAAAATTTCGATATTCTCTCGGACTATGCTTACAGCTGATTGCTGCGTAATATTGATTACTTCATCGTTTATATCGAATAAATTAACAATGTCATCGAGAAGATCGGACATATCTAGTTTTGTTTGTGCCCGTTTCAATCTCTTAGGGACTCCGGCCAAAGCTGTATTTAGGGGGTATGTGTAAGTTGCGGTTTCTTTTCTCGCATACGTTTGTGATGGTACTGATGATTTGACAGTTTGATCCAACGGCCGTTCATCTTCAAAAGAGAATAGTCCAAATCTCTGTATTGTATCATTGGATTTTATCTCATCTGTATTTGAAACTGCCTCACTTTGTTCCTCTCTGCTCTGTGTTAATACAAATTGTACTTGTCCATTTGAATCTTGTTTCGTAACCATGCCACTCAAAGGAATGACGTTTACATTTTTGGTTACAGGGGACAATTCATCACGAATTAAATTGATCCGTTGCGCGGCACCGGTTAATCCCGATTGAGTCTCTTTATCTGACAAAAATACATAGCCATATCGGAGCGCTTCAGGAATATCATTTTTAGATTGCAATCGTCTATCAACACGCATAATACGCCCAATAATCTGTATACCGAAATCAGGATCTCGACTCGTTCGCATTGACACCAGCGTAAATGCCCTTGGAGCATCAAAGCCGGTTGCAACAGCCATTTTAAAAATGAGTACTTCAACTTCCTCGTCGATAGCAATACTCATCAAATGCGGATCCGGTTCATCTGCCGTATGAACCCGCACTTTTGATTCAGCCATGCCGGCTTGTTGGAGCCATTGTCTAATATCTTCGATATTCTCATTCGATCTTGCTTGAACCAAGAGTAATGGGGTAATCGTTACACCCTCTTTTTTTAGTAAATCATGAAGATCACGATGTGTTTGCAATCCAGCCAACAATGCGGTTTTATCAAAATCAACGAGGCTTTTAGCATTTTCATGACTGATTCTAAATAAACCGACTTTAATCCCTTTTTTCAACAATCCAGCATCGATCCCTTGCTGTCGCGATACAGTTATACGACTGAGGTGCTTGATATCATTGCTGCGTACAAACGCTTCGATATCAGCATCTCTTGGCGTTGCCGTAGACATAATAGTAATTTCAGGGGCTATGATATTTTTATAAAATTGATACGCTTGCGTTTGACCTCGAAAACTGTGATGTGCTTCATCGATTATGACTCCGATACTAAACCCAGAAGCTCTCGCTGCATCGAATAAAATGTCAAGCGAAGGCATGGTTTCTGTATCTTGGCGAGATTTACGACTATCTGCATTGGTCATCGCAACACTGGACCATGTGGTTACATAAACATTCCCACTTCGCAGATTGGCAACGGAGCGTTCTGTTTTGACATCACTGACATAGAGTGCTTTGAACTCTTGTTTGATTACTTTACGGGTTTGTTCAATGATTCCGCCAAATGGTGCCAACCATATCCATATCATTTTATGATTGATCGATAACTTTTCTGCAACATGACCCATCATCAAAGTTTTACCCGTACCTGTAGGGGACTCGAACAGGAGATTGCCTTTGTGCTGAATGATATATTCTTTTTCAGCTCGATACGCTGCACCTTTATGTAAATTGGCTATGTCATCCAAGCATGAATGTAAAATAGAATATGCGCTATTGACCGCTGTTTGTTGAAACGTCTTGAGGATGATCATTTTTGTTCCCCAAACCGTTTCAAGATATATTCGGGGATTTGCTCGATATGAATATGATCGCTAAAGAGATGTTCTTCGATCACTTGGGGCTGCCACGTATAAATGACAGTGCTTTTATGATCTTTGGAAATTATTTCGCGCAGTTGTTTTATCAACGAATCAGATAGAGATTCCAAATACATCATGCGACTATCTTCCATCTCCAAAATATGGATAGGCTGTTCTTCTCGATAGGAGGAAACAGCGTTAGAATGAAGCAATTGCAATGTGTACCAAATTTGATCATGCTGAATATCTACGTGTACTTCTTCCATGGGAATCCGTTTCGTACGCATATAGGCAAAATTGCCTCCCGTTCCGGGAGTTTTGGCATATCCACTGATGACCCGTCTGATACGTTCAGCCGTCACATCTTGGCAAATGTTTTTATGCGGTTCTGAAACATTTGCTTCAGTGCTTGATACCAATATAAACCGTCTTTTTTGACCATCTTCTTTGTTTTGTTGTAAAACTGCATGACCCGTTGTCCCCGTACCTGCGAAAAAGTCCAAAACAATGTCATCACCTGTAGTCGCCTGTTCTATAAGGTGCTGCATTAGCGATAAAGGTTTTGGAAAATTAAACACTTTTTCGTCAAATATTTGACGTAATAGTTTAGATCCCTCATCCGTATAGCCCGATACGATTTCTGCATGATCTTGAGCTTCGATGTAATTTTTTTCCGATGTTGGGCGGATCCAGCTCGATAGTGGTTGTACGGTTTCATTGATTTCTGAACGGTAGCGTTTATAGGCGGGAATCCCCCACCCGATTTTTTTACCGACATAAAAATCCAAATCAGTCATATCCACACGAAGCAATGATGAACCGCTACCACTTTTCGGAACTTCACCATTTTGAATCGCTTCTTTGAGAGAATCAAGCGTATTCCAAACTGTATAGTTTCCATCTTTAGGAAAAATAATACGCCCCTCTTCGATCAATTGTTCCATTGTTTTAGAACGCAATGTCTGATTCTCTTTCAGATTCTTTTCTGATGCGTAAATCCATACACGATCTGGGTTACATGGATACCAAATATCTGTCTTTGGGTTATGGATAGGATAAAAGGTATTGGGACGTTCGAGCGAGCTTGCAGGTCCAGTCAAATCGCTTGTTCTCCACTCACCCCGTGAATCATCATCGGGATTTGAATACATATCGAAAGTTTTTTCATCACCTGCAAATCGAAATTCCGGCATCGCATAAACCAGCACATGCTCATGATTAACCGAGAGATAAGCTCCCTTAGGACGATTATCTCCCTGACGACTACGCCATACAAAACTTCCAGCACGTTTTCCGGGAAGAATTTCATCGAGTAATAATTCCAAAGCAGCACGGTTTTCGTCATTGATCGAAACCAGTAAAACACCACTTTCAGAGAGTAAATCTTTTGCTAATTCGAGTCGACGGTATAAAAATTCCAACCACGTAGAGTGACGATAGGTATCATCTGAATCGATGTAGTGGTCGTTGTAAACAAAATCTTTATTACCGGTATTGTATGGTGGATCGATGTAAATACATTTTATTCCACCGTTGTAGATAGTTTTTAAATAGCGTAGGGCATCGAAATTATCCCCTTCGATGATTAAATTTTCATACGGGGCATTTCCGGAACTGTTTGATTCATCCAGTTCAACGGTCACGAAGTCATTATTCAGTGCGTTTTCGTGCTCGATCTCATCACGTTCCCATACAAGTCCAAATTTTCGAGAAGCGTCCCGTTTGACTAAAAGAGATACTAACTCTTCATGGGTAAGATGATCGTATTTATTCGACATATAAAATCTCCAGCTATCTTTGATGGTCTGTGAAAAAAATAATTCAGTATTTCATAAAAACTGTTATTTATAAAGTTATGTATTATACAGTGCAGGTGATTGATTTATAGTGAAATCAATCTAGTTTCACGAGTACAAAAATCGCTCATGCTAACCTCCACTGAACAAACCCCATGCAACCAAAATTGCCACCACAACCCATAAGTCGTTTTTTGCTTTTTTCTGCTCATCGGTTTCGATAGGAGCTGGAGTCGGTTCACGTATCCATGCTTTCATGCGGTTGCGCAATCGTTTAAGCTCGATCAGTGCAGGAGTGGTTTTTTCATATTCAATATTTCTGCGTTGTCGCGACATGAAAATCAAGCGACCGTAATACCATATTCGCATACTCAAAATGTACACTTCTACCAAAAGCCACCGCAGGGGTGCTTCAAATATCATCCATAACATTGTGATGAGAAGCACAATGGACATGAGTGCTAACAACATGGCAAAAGATACGATAGGAACCAGTATCAGAAAAAATATCCAAACGGACAATTCTCCGCTCAATAGATCTGTACGAATACCATCAATATCACTTATTAGCAAAATCACTGCACTCAAAATATACAACGCGATTAATGGCATTATTTAACCTCCATTTTTACGATTTCGGAAGAGATGAGGATTTTTTCACGGGCTTTCATCAGTACCTCCCATGATGGCCAATCGCTTCCACCGGCAAGATTGAGATTGACAGGCAGATAGTAGAAAAACCATTCGTTTACAGGATCGTGTTTTTCCGGTTCACAATACCAAAATTCGACATCGATAGAAGCCGCCAGTTTATATTTAGCATCACAGATGATCCGATACGCGGCAAGCCACGGCATCAGCTCTCTTTTGAGTCTTTTAGCAATATCATCGGGTAAAACGCCTGCTTTAAACTCATCGATCAGCCCTATGGCATTAAGCAAGTCATTTTCAAACTCATATTTATCGTCCCCATATCCTACTTCGATACAAACGGTCACAAACCAGTATAGATATATCAGCGCTATAGGGGGATTATCCGCTAATCCATTTATCTCATCATCCAACCATCCGTAATGTTCTTCACCATAGGCATTGATTGCAGGAAAATCAAAAAGATAGTTTTTTAAAAAATGGTAATGAGGCGATTTATGCAAAAGCTTTCTGGCTCGATTTTGCAGCATACCCACCCGTTGAGTATCATAGGGATATAACCTAACCGTTTCTTCGAAAGTTTTGCGATAAAAATCCTGATATTCCAGTGACCAGAACTTATTTTGAGATTCGAACATATCATCCAACGTGTATTTCATGTCGTTATCTCAGACATATCGATAATGCAATAATCATGACGATAATCGGCCACATCATCGAATAAACCCATGTCATAGCAAAAGAACGTACTTCCAGCGTTGCTGATGGTCGGGTGACGATACGATAAAGTTCGATAATGATACTGATCAACGCTATTAACATAAGTACAATACACATGGATATCCTTTAACTATATGTGTATTTCTTAAAACGCAAAAAACATCCATTGCGTAATCGTCTCTTGTGTTCTCTTCATCCATGAAGTGCGTGTAGCTGTTGTAGGTTTCATCGTGTCATCCTTTACGTTTTGATGATGGCAGTGTAAAGGAGAGGTTGGACACCGTTGTGTCCGTTTTAAAATAGAACTAATTTTTAGCTATCATTTCCACCATTGAGGATGTGATTCTTCGTAGGCATGATTGTAAAAGACAATGCAATATTCAGGTAGTCTTTTTTGAAGCTCCTCTACCAATGCTCTCCCCTCTTTGTTGAATGAATCCCAGTCAATATCATCTGAGTAACATTTACCAAATTCATTTTCCCATTGATCGAATCGTTTTTGTAGGCTATCACAATCCTCGATTTCAAATCCGTTCAAATCATCTTCGATATCTTCGAGTGCACAAGAATTATCTTCATCATCCCAAACATACGCACACATATCCCCCATCACCATGTATCCATAAATTTTTTGAACGTTATCACCTTTTTTATAAAAAACCATTGCTCTATAAAACAGATGCCGCTTCAGACGTTTGGCCAATTCCAAGCCCTGTTTATTCAGCGTATCGATATCAACATGTTTCTCGCTTAGAATACGATATTCTTGTTGGGCTTCAAACCATTTATCTAATTCCACTGTCAGCTCTTCAGGCAATTCTAACTCATGATACGAAGCAATTCTTCCGCTTGATAAGTCATTATCGGAAGTATCGGTCCAAATACCGTTGACGTCCGGGTTGATAGTAAGAACTATTTTTTCACGCATACGACAACTCCCATTTTTCTAAGAAGTCAGCTCGTGAAACAACCTTCGCTCCCAAATCGATTTTATACTCCATTTGCGGATGCCCCAGATTCCAAAATCGGACTTTCTCGTTTTCCAAGTGGTTTCCCAAAAGAACTAATTGAAGACTCCCCCAGTTCTCATACCGTTTATCCGGGTTATGAAATCCCGACAAAGAGGTATAGACATTACGGGTGATGTAACCGATCTCACCGGCAATCAGTTCACCGTTCTCTTCATCAAAGAGCTCGGTGCTAATTAGAGAAAAATCCTCATAGCTATTTTTAGAAAGCGTACGGATCAGTTCGGCGTATTTTCCACTCAGCCAACATCGCTCATGAGCGTTTTGTATCGAGGTGATGACATCATCGATACTGGTGTTGAACTCTAACCGATAGCCCCCTTTTTTGATCTTCTTGGCGACGTTATGCGAAATGTGCAAATCACTGAAATCGAGTACCGCGTATTCGGATTGGATTTCTGGGAATAAAATCATCTCTTCCCCCTTACCGTGGCTGACCGAAATAAATCCTGCTTTGGCAAATGCAATATAGGTCTCAGGGCTAAAATCATCACACCAGTAATACTCTCTATCATCAGGATAGATGTACTCGTCAAGTATAGATGATTTACTTACCGCCTGTGCATCAAGATAGGGGACAACGGTCTTATCCCAAGACGTTCCGTACGTCATTGTCCCTTTATAGGTGTAGATAGATGATTTGAGGCCATGGAGTCGAAGAATCTTTTTGTAACGCTCTATTACCTTCTCATTGGGATCGATTGCGAGATTGCTTTTAATGATCTCGATCAAACCATCCGGTATCTGTTCGTACGTTTCGATAACATTGAGTGCCATATTGCGATTATTGGTCACCGGACTTTGCAACGCTGCCGACACCAGGGGTTCTGCGAATATCTCATCGAAGTTTCTGAGATTCTGAACTATCATTGTTAGATGCATATGCTCGTTGAATTGCGAACCAAGTCCCAGCTCATCTTTGGGACCGGATGCAATGCTATCAAGCGGTAAGCGCTGTTGGGCTAATTCACACAGACGTTTGTATTGATCAATGTTTTGCGTGTCGGCTAAGACATGCCAATCATCAAATTCACTATCTTTAAGAGCCAAAGCATAGACTTCTTCCCATACATTAATTCCAAATGCTTTGAGAATCTCTCGGTTTTTGTAATCGCGGATATCCTCGTAAGCCATCGCTTTCCAATCAATACCGCTTCGAAGACCTAGATCCCCTACCCTTTTACGTGTTGCCGTACGCTCTTCGTCTTCCCAGCCATCATTTTTCCCATGATCGCCTAGATATAAAAAGAGTTTGATCAATACCCAAAACTGCTCCAGTATACGGCATCGTGTTTGCCCCTCTTCGATGAAGGCTTTAATCACCTCTTTGGCGTCCTCATAATCCGCGATACGCTCGCCGGGTCCATGATCGATCATCCCTAACAATAGATCTCCGGCCGCTTCGTATAATTCATCACTCCAGCCATACGTTTGAATATACCCTAATAAGTTCCCTTTCACGGCACACTCATAGGCGGTATGGTTCACTCCGATACTGCATTTGTACCCTTCTAGCAGTATCCATTTTTGGATGGCTTCATGTTCACACTGAAGATAGCCGATATAGGTCACCCTACCCCAACCGTGAACCTTTTTCGCCAGTTCAAACAGGAGTTCATTCTGATCTTGACGGTAGAGGGCAACGGCCGCAAATTTGGAAAACTCTTCGGTAAGACCGAACAAAGCAATCAGCTCGATATCTTCTTCATCTAACTTCAATAAACCAATGAAGGCAATAGCCCATTTGATGGGTTCTCTATGATTCGCTTCGGTCAAAAACATTTTTGCGATCTTGTAGATCAATCCCAAGGAGACCTCTTCTCTACACTCACTTAGTAAATCAATAAAACTGTCAATATAGGTAATCGTGCTGTTTTCCAGCATAAAGCCATAAATAGAGCCCAGTTTTCCATCCAACTGTTCTTTGGTTTCGTTCTCCTTCTCAAAATCAGCAAACAGTTCAAACAACACCGTTGCTTTATCTGTAGCATCATCTGATTCAGATCCTATGACCCCTTCGAAAAATCCCGGTGCGACATTGATCCCCTCGAACGTATCCCATGCAAGGGTTTTACTTTCGACATCTGGGAGTTCATCTTGCAACTCTTCGTCAATGTAGCCCTCTGGACTGTGTTGCGTTATCCACTGATACAAAGAGCTTTGTCCCTCAATAAAGCTAGAGAAAGGAGCGTTCGTCATAGGTCATTCCAAGATTGAATTTGTGTAATACTACGGGATGGAGAGGACACCATTGTGTCCGTTTTATCCAATCAACTCTTCAATCTGACGATTCAAAAAGCTATCGGCAATGCTTTTGGCTTTAAGAGCTAGCGGTTTGGGAGAGGTAATAATGAGATCAGGCATCCATTTTTTGACCTCTTGCATGATCTCACGCTCTGATGTGGCAAATACTTCGATCTCCATACTTCCATCTTCATAGGTCTTTAGGATTCGCTGGGTACTGGCAAGTGGTCTGCGGTGGAAGTATTTGGCAATCTCCGGGGATGCTTTTAGAGTCACTTCAAACGGTTCTTTGTCGGGCTCAAACCATGCGTTGATGGCACGTTCCAGTATCCGGTACGTTGAATCATTAGGGATGAAAGTTTCTGGAGTGATTTCAAGATGATCGATCCCTTTGAAATAATAGGTTTTGAGTTTGCTCTCCATGAACTCTTCACCATAGAGATACCAATACCCTTCAAAGGAGACAATCTTATAGGGGTGTACATGACGGAGTTTATTGTTGTAATGAAACCGTACCATCTTGTTTTCCATAATGGCTTGTTCGATGATATGGAAGTGTCCCAGTTTATCGGAGATGTCTTCGATGATGGTTTTAGAATAAATTGGGTTTTTTGTATTGTTTTGGAGTTTAGAGAAGAGTGATTTAGCTTTGACACCAAATTCGCTTCCTATCCCCTCAGCGATATTGCCCAACATCTCCAAAACCAGTGCTTCTTCAGGGGTTCGCTCTTTAGTAAGCGAATGCCCTAGCTGCATTTTCCACTTACTCCCCTGCTTCTCTATCGGAAAACGAATCAACCGCTGATTGAAATCACGCTGGATGGTCTTAGTAGAGACATTGAACTCTGCAGCCAAATCCTGAACCGATAACAACTCTCCCTCATACAAACGTTGAAGTATGATGGTTAAACGGGTGAGGATTTTATCGTAGTCATG
>Ga0172377_10000749_pt1 | contig 31656 bp, 28 predicted proteins | sample Pumphouse3metaG_FD_119749 | JGI IMG/M metagenome (GOLD analysis project Ga0172377, IMG submission 119749) | Leachate microbial communities from a municipal landfill in Southern Ontario, Canada - Pumphouse #3 metaG | ecosystem: Engineered > Solid waste > Landfill > Unclassified | place: Canada... | reverse complement strand
ATATAAGTAGAAAATAGTTAAATATATTGAAACGATGTAAGCCTTGGGAGAGAATTTAATTAAATATAACTATTTTTTCATAGTAGACCAACTTTTTCGATATAATGGACATATAAGGGAGATTACAATGAAAAAAATCAGCAAACTATTCGCATTAAGTTTATCCGCAGCATTCGCTCTCACCTCCTGTGGTGTGAATGCCACTTCGGAAAACGCATCTAACAGCACTTCGTCAGATTCCAATTCACTAGTTGACACTTCCGCTGTTGCTACGTCAGATTCCAATTCAATTGCCGACACTTCCACACCGACATCAGAAGTCACAAGCACACCTACCACCTCTGAAATATCTTCAGACGAAACTTCATTTGGAGAGGAAACTTCAAGTGAAACAGAGATAGAGTTAATAACCGCTTGGGATGAACAGACACAATCAGATTTTACAAACATACTTGGAGAACAACTTCCTCTAGCCCCTGTATCAACTGATTACTTCGAAGATAATTTTGAAGATGAAAACAAAATACAAAACATTTGGATTTCAGACGACTATGTCGGAGATCAAGTTTCAACCTACGCAGCTACGTTAATCGAAAACGGTTTCACCCAATCCGAAGCGAACCTCAACATATATTACAAGCAGAACTCAGACAATTACATCGTTTACGTTCAAGTCACATACAACGCATTTGTTGGTGATGATTACGCCTTTAACATCATCGCCTGGAAAGATAAGGGAGTCGATTACTTCACAAGCTTCCCGACAGAAAAAGTTGAGGAATACTTAGGTTCAACTGAGAACTGCGTCATAGAATATGAAGCCGACACATACTACTATCAATACGTCACATCCGATCCTAATTACATCAGCATCTTTTCTCCAATCAGCGAAGGTTCTGAAACCGAAGTATCATATACGAACAAACTCCTAGCGGCAAATTGGACCATCGACGCTTCAAATTACGACACTGTAGGTATTGAGGCAAAAGACGAAAACAACACTGTAGAAATATGGTTTTACGTATACAGCGACAATTTCGTATTGAGCATTCAAACTATCGCAAAAGATGTTTCCAACAACGTTAAAATAGACATAACTGGTGATGATTTCGATTCAAATTATTCCGATTATGAAACAACTAAAACTAAAGAAAGCATGACTTACCTTTATAAGAACATCCACGAATCCGACGGCATTCAATTTAAAAATAGCGACAAGGGTTCGGGCTATCTTTACAACACAATAGCCATAGAAGATGGCGTCTATTCAATAACCTTCAACGAGGTTGAGCAAGCTTCAGAAGGAAATGAACAATACCAAGGTTACATAACCGTTTACGCATCCGATACAATGAACGGAAAGCAAACAAAGATAACTGGAAGCCTGGGTACTACCAACACATTTATATTGGGAGATGCAAAGTATTTCACAATAATCAACGAAGGTAAATACTCTTTCAATTGTTCTTTTATCTCAATAGTATTAAACACTTTGATAGTTGAAGACTAACGCTGGTTTAACGGCATAAAAAAACTCTTGTATTGCGTTTGAGCATGCAAGAGTTTTTTAATCTGCTAGTGTTTTGTTCGAAGTATATTTTCTCTGAACGCTCCGTCACCTTGAAGCAGTATCATTATTTGAATCAGTATCAACCCCAACGTAAATAGGAAGATGTTGATAAAGGTGTAAGAAAAGACTTCCCCGTTTATATTGAGCGATAGATCGAATAGTAAAATGAGCAATTCAAATGTGAAGCCGACAAAGATTAATCCGTATCCAACAACCGAGCAAATCAGAGATCTTCGCTTGGAATTTCTTAAAAATTTAATTTGAATGGTTAAAATTCTTCCCAGTACAATAAGGTTAAACACCAAGAATACCACGAAGTACTTTTGGAAGAAGTATCCAACTCCAAATGCTATTAATCCGTTTGCTACTGTGAGTATAGATAGCGCGGTCAGCATTGTTTTGAATTCGGTATTTCCCCTGTATCCTATATCGTTCGCTAGAAGGTGCATCGAGCAGGCGACGCTCGATCCAAAGAGCATGCTAAAACCGAGTATGTCTTCCACATTGGGTTCCCAAGCGTTTGCATTCAACAATATGCCTATTCCGCAGATGACAAACAGCAGGACAAAGCTAGTTAACCAAGTGCTCTTCAACTTGTCATTGTAAAATTTCTTACGGTATGTAATGACAAAAATTACAATTGTAGCTACTGCGAATACCGAATAAAAACTGATTGGAATAATATTGACCAAATTAGCAAACATCTTTAACTCTTTTCTTTTTAAATACTAATTATAAGATAGCATAATTGGTTAACTAGTCTCAAATTAATGAGAGTAATTAATACAAATACATATTTTGTAATACTATCATCTTGACTTTCAAATAAAAAAACGCGTCTAATTTCCAACCGCGTTTCACTTATTTTATCTCGAGTTTCTCCAGCAGGTTCAATTTGTTTCTCCTGGCGAATAAAATAGCTTTTTCGTTCGCATCCTCGTCGGAAATCTGTTCAGGTGCGTGCGCATCTATTCCCAAGATGCACTTAGCGTTCATCTCGCCAGCAATCGAAAAGAAATCGTCCGTGGGATATATCCAGCGATCGACCTTGCCAATCTTTTTCTTGCCATTTCTAATGCCGGCTACGTTGACTTCCAACGGAATATCTAACGCCATGCAAGCTTGAATTAAATCGCGCATTACATTGATGACATCCTTGTCTGGTTTTTCTATAGAAGACATAAAGTAATCGGGGTGAGCAAAACAGGAGAAGACTCCAGTTTGCAAAGCGGATATAGCGAGATCCCTGTAGCGGTACAACTCGCTTGCTGATGTGATCTTCGAAAAATACCCTGTAATCTTCTTGGATTCATCCATCTGAGAGTGATTGCCCAAAATGAGATAATCAATTTTTCCAGATTCTATCAGTTCTTTATAATAAGGCATATACACTTGAAAAGCTTCAGCCTCAAAGCCGAGCATTATCTTCATTCTGTCTTTATATTTTTCTTTTAGGTGATTGATTGAGTTAACGTATCCTTCGAATTGAGAATACTCTCCTCTTATGCCGGGATCGGAAAACCCAGGCAGCATAATATGATCCGAAAAACCCAATTCGGTAAAGCCCATTCCCAAAGCTTCAAGAACGTAATCTTCATCCTCTCCTCTGGCATGACCGCAGCGATATGTATGCGTGTGATAATTACTCTTTAACACTTTGTATCTCCTCGTCAATGTATTTCGTGGATTCCAAAACTAATCCTTCGGCAGGTGCTTTGACCTTGTGAACGATGGGTTTAATCCCGTCAAGTGCGTCCAAAACATCGGCTATGGGAAGTCTTCCCAATCCAACCTCGTAAGCTGAACCAACCATGAATCTAATTTGATGACGCAAAAATGATTTAGCTGTTATTCTTATTATAAGATATTTCCCTTCAATAGTAACGCGAGATGAATCGACTATTCGTCTGCAATCTTGATCTGGTTCAATCAAAGTGCAAAACGAGGAAAAATCATGCAAACCAACAAAACAGTCAAACACTTCTTTAATCCGGTGAATTTTCGCACCTTTAAACTTTGGATTCCAAGCGAATTCATCTTCCAAAGGATTCGGTTCTCCAAGATTGATTTTATACATGTAAGTCTTTTCTTTAACGCTGTATCGAGCGTCGAAATCCTCAGGCACATCACTGCAAGACACGATGTGTATGTATTTAGGAAGAACTCTGTTCATGACATATTTGAATTTATCGGTAGATATATTCGTAGAGTCAGTCCAAAAGTTGAACACCCAAGCATATGCTGATACGCCCTTATCCAAGCGCGAAGCTGAGTGAATCTTTATCTCTTCGTTGTATACTTTGCTCAAGTTCTCTTCCAGCAAAGATTGAACTGTTACGCCTTCCTTCTGTTTTTGCGTACCGTTAAAGTACTTTCCGTTGAAGGAAACATAGACCATCCTATTCACAGTTAAAACCAGCCTTGAACTGTCGCGATGAAATCAGGTTTATATACCGCGAGCAATATAATCGCTGCGAGGAAACATCCGCATCCGATAATCTGGAAAGTCTCTTTCATCTTCCAGTGCTTTCTTCTGTACTTGGTGCGCTTTCCCTGCGGATCGTACCCTCTTGTTTCCATAGCGTCCGCCAGTTCTCCAGAACGCAAAAACGAAGAAACGAACAAAGGAATGATTAGAGATATGATCGCCTTGAATTTATCTTTGAGTTTACCTTCAGCAAAATCAACTCCGCGAGATGCTTGCGCTCGTATAATCTTGTTAGCTTCTTCCATCAAGGTAGGAATGAATCTCAGAGCTAGCGAAATAGTCATAGCAAAAATGTGAACAGGTACGCGTAGCAGTTTCAAAGGTCCGAGCAACCATTCTAAACCAAAAGTCAAATCAAGCGGTTTTGAAGTGGATGTAAGCAAGGTTGTGAGTGTGATCATCAGAATCAATCTAACAATTATGTACCCGGTACGAACCAATCCATCCTCGTGAACAGCAAAATTATTGATGACAAAAACAACATCACCAGTCTGAACGGCAAAGGTGTTGATAACTAGTAAAAACAGCATCATGATCCAAAGCGCTTTTAGCGATTTGAGAACGCTAAAGAAGGACAAGTGAGCCACCTTTAGTAAGGTGAAGAGTATAACAAAATACACTCCGTACATTATGAAGTTTTGAACGGATGAACCATAAGAAAGGAATATGCCCACAAAGAACACGATTAAACTGATTATTTTAATTCTTGCATCCATCTTATGTAAGAATGAATTTCCTGGTATGTATCTACCTAATGCGATATTATTCATGCTTGATTCTCTTTATTTCTTGAACGAGTGTTGGAATATCTTTCACGTTATTTAAGTTGAGATTTAAACCATTGCTGATCAGGGCTTTTGCTGCTTTAAAAACAAAAGGCGGCTCAATCGCGGTCGTAGTTAAAAATTTCTCATCTTGGAACAACTTCAGAGGAGTTGTTTGCTTCAACAATTTTCCATCGTGCATAACTACAACTTCATCTACATATTTCAAAACTATATCCATATTGTGGGTTACCAAAATAACTGATTTACCCGCATCGTTAATCTTTTTGAAAAGTTCCATCATCTCTTTTTCACCCTGAGGATCCAATCCAGCGGTGGGCTCATCCAATATCAAAACTGAAGGATTTAAAGCAATGATACCAGCTATAGCTACGCGTCGCTTTTCTCCACCTGAAAGTTCGAAAGGTGAACGAGGTAAATACGAATCGTCCAAACCGACTAATTTAAGAGCGTCTTTGGCCATTTGTTCAGCTTCCTCGTCAGTCGCTCCAAAATTTTTCGGACCAAAGCTAACGTCTTTTAATACGCTCTCTTCAAACAGTTGATACTCGGGAAACTGGAATACTAATCCAGCGTATTTGCGCAAGTTGCGGATATTGAACTGCTTCTTGCGATATTTCTTACCTTTAAACTCTTCTTGTCTATCTAAATCCACGTACTTTCGCTTGCCGTTTTCACAGCTCAAAAGATAGTGGCTGATTTGCACTTCTCCTTCACTCGGAAGTATCAAACCGTTCAAGTGTTGGACCAGTGTCGACTTGCCCGAGCCAGTCTCTCCAATTAAAGCTAAGAAACTGCGGTCTTTGATTTCTAGTGATACATCTCTTAAGGCCTCGTATTCAAAAGGAGTCTTAGGCGAATACGTGTATGAGACGTGATTTAATTTTATCGACATAGTTTTTCCACCAATCCGTCTAGAGAATTCGCTTCATATTTATCTAAACCATTATCTTCCAATTCCATATTGAGTCGCTTGAAAAATGGAATGTCCAACTTTATCTCAACCATTTTTTTTGAATCAGAAAATACTTCATCAGGTTTTCCATCCATGATTTTTTTACCTTTAGCTACGACTATTACGTGATCTGATTCGTACGCTTCTTGTATGTCGTGAGTTATCGAAATAATCGTCAACTCGGGATTTTCTTTCTTCAGCTGATGTATGAGTTGAAGAATCTCTCTCTTGCCTTTAGGATCCAACATTGAAGTTGATTCATCCATTATCAATATCTTTGGATGGCGCGCCAAAGTACCAGCGATTGCAACTCTCTGCTTTTGACCGCCGGAAAGATTTGTCGGCTCTTTGTCTAAAAATTTATACATGCCAACTTTTTTGGAATACTCCTCAACGATGCCTTCCATCTTATCTTCAGGTACGCAGTCGTTTTCCAATCCAAATGCTATATCATCCCTCACTGACGAACCGATAAACTGGTTGTCGGGGTTTTGAAAAATAATACCTATGTCTTTGCGCAATCTCAAAACGTTGTCGTCAGTCATAACTTCGCCAAAGATTTCAATGTCACCAGAGCGCTGTAACAACAATCCAGTAATCAATCTTGCAATAGTCGACTTTCCCGAACCGTTGTGACCGATGAGGGTCACGTAGTCTCCTTGTTTCACAGTAAAAGAAACATCGTCTATATTGACGATATCTTTGAGATAACCGAACACAATGTTCTTGAGTTCTATCGCTATTTTTTCTTTCATCTAAATACCTGCTATATCAACTTAATCATCTTTTTTAGACTTTTGTTGACCCAATCTTTTATCTTTTTCTTCTTCTCTGACTTTTCTATTTTCAAGAATAAATGCATACACCCAGTAAGCGATAAGAACTCCACCGCTCAGCGAGAGATATACAATATAAAATATAGTCCGAGCTAATTCATTTTCGTTAGTCGCTATACCATAGCAACTCAAAAGAATGAGCAACAAACATATGATAATAATTCCCGTACCTTTTATATAGTACTTTGATTTACTCCATGTCATAGGTTAATCTCCTAATACTTTATCTCAGGTTTTCTACCTGTGTATTCCGTTATTTTAATACCAGCAATAGAGAGCAACTTGTCGCTAGCCTTGCCAGCGAATTCGTCTCTGTGCTTGTCGGATAAAAAAACAATCTCTTTAATACCTGACTGAATTACAGCCTTTGCGCATTCGTTGCAAGGGAACAAAGTTACGTACAATTTTGATCCTCTTATATCTTTGTTAGCGTTTAGTATCGCATTTAGTTCAGCGTGAACTACGTACGGATATTTATTTTGCAGTGGATCGGAGTCATCTCTTCCCCATGGCATATCTATGTCGTCGCACCCTCGTGGCATACCGTTGTATCCGAGCGATAACACTCTCTTATCCTGTGAAACTATACAAGCTCCAACTTTGGTTGAAGGATCTTTTGATCTTAACGATGATAATATCGCTATCCCCATAAAGTACTCATCCCAAGAAATGTGATCTTTTGATTCGTTCATATTAAAAATTTCCCCCAATGTTAACGGCACGAATAGTACCAGTTAAATTGTATCAAAATATGAACATAAGCGTTAGTTAAAAGCCATATTTTTTAATTAAGTTCAGAGCTAGAAAGAGGCAAATAGGACCATCGATAGGATGTGTAAACCATATTTGACACTATCAAAAACATCGTGTCTTTAATAAAAAGAACAAAATCACTTTCAACATTGCATTGAATTAAATCCTGTTAATTCGTAAAATGAAACCGGGAGATAAACTGTGAATTTAATAATAGACGTGCGCGCTATGTACGAAGAAGTACCGGATGGTAAAATAAAAATCTCATACATATTAAAGGATGGAAATTCCATAGAGCCTTCGCATTTTTTGGTGGATAAAGACAAAGCAGTTTGTTCGGACGAATTGATGAATCTCGTAAAATTAGTCGAGCACATTTACATTTTCGATTCGCCTGAGACAATAGATTTTCTATTGACCAATTCGAGCGTTAAAAAATCTGAATTGGATCTCAAAGTAATTGATATCAAAGATATATACGCAATAAGAAAGCCTAAAGGCAGATATATTCGCATGATGGCTCTCAATACATTTATCGAGGATCACGACTGTACGCTCATGTGGATGCTCACCTATGCACAAAAGATATTTAAAGTTGAATTCTTCAGTTATGACACCAGATATACAGTAACTGCAATCACCACAATTTGCGATGCTGTGATACCAAATGACAAAGTTGTGTAAGAAGATGAAATAAACTTGACATACACCTATTAATACATTATCATTATGAAGTAAATAAATCAGGAAAGTTCGAGTGTCCGCTCCCACCTGAATCGATTCGTCGATTAGGTAAATAGCCGAAGATAATATCTTCAATATTAGTACGGGCCAAGAATGTGGGCCTGTTTTTATTTGTTACAAAGGAGGAACAGCTTATTTATATACCCTATAACTACCATAAGCCACCCATGCCGAAGGTAAAGAAAGAATTAGTTAATGAAGCCATTCGTTTTCCTCAAGTTTTAGTTATCGATGAGACAGGAACCAAACTCGGAGTCATGTCAAAATGGAAAGCTTTAGAACTTGCAGAAAGCAAAGAGCTTGATCTTTATTGCATTGCCCCTCAGGCAAAGCCGCCTGTTTGTAAGATTTTAAATTTCTCTAAATTCAAATACGAGAAGAAAAAGATTACAAAGGAAAACAAAAAGAAACAAGTAAGACCCGATCTTGTCAAAGAATTGAAAATTACAGCTCTTACAAGTGATAATGATATTCAAACTAAAGTCAATCAAGCAATAAAGTTACTTGATAAAGGTTGGAGACTTAAGTTATGCGTCTATCTTAAAGGTAGAATGGTAACTAAGTTGGATGTCGCTCAAGTGGCACTCCAAAAATTCGTTGTTGCATTAACTGACTATGGTGTCGTTGATAAGCAGCCTACAAAAGAGGGTCGATTATACTTCTGTTATATGTCACCCATAAAGAAAAAATAACAGAGAAAATAGGAGAAACATTTATGAAAAATAAAATGAAAACAAAACGCGCAGTTGCAAAGCGTTTCCACGTAACTGGTTCAGGTAAGATCATGAAGAACGGTAACACCAACACTTCTCACCTTGCTTTAAGCAAAACACACAAAAGAAAAGTCCATTTAAGAAAAGCGACACAGATGTCACATTCAGATACCAAACGTTTGAATCGTTTGATCTCGAAATAAGGAGGAGAGATTCATGAGAGTAAAAGGTGGAAATAAAACCCAAAGAAGAAAAAAGATTTTAAGATTTACAAGTGGTTTCTTCGGAAGTAAACATACATTATATCGTACAGCTAATGAAGCTATGATGAAGGCTCAGGCCTATGCCTACAGAGGAAGAAAAGAAAGAAAGAGAGATTTCAGAAAGCTCTGGATTACCAGAATTAATGCAGCTTGCCGCATGAATGAAATATCTTATTCCAAATTCATCAATGGTTTAAAGAAAGCTGGCATTGGTCTTAACAGAAAAATGTTATCCGAAATAGCTATTGCTGATCCTAAAGCATTCACAAAGCTTGTCGAACAAGCCAAAAAAGCTTTAGCAAAATAATTATTATCTTTAATTAACTAAGGGAGTCAAAAGACTTCCTTTTTTTTGTGCATAAAAAAGGAGCCTGCGGTTAACAGGCTCACTATTATATATTTAGAAAACTTCTTCGTCTTCGGAAGTCACGTTGAAAACTTCAATTCCGCGATAAGTCTTATCGAGCATTTCCGTAAAATCAAATTTATCTTCGATTTCCTTGATGCGGTCGAACCTCGGGGCGGTAGTAGGATCTTTTACTGTAAAGATAGTACAGCAGTCTTCGTAAGGTCTTATCGAGATATCGTAAGTGCCAAGCATCTGCGAATAATTGATGATATCGGTTTTATCGACTGTTGCTAAAGGACGAACGATGGGCATATTGCACACGGTGTCGATAGCGACAATTGACTTCAAAGTTTGGGATGCAACTTGACCTATGGACTCGCCAGTAGCAAGAACCAAATCGTTGTGAGCACGAGCGCAGCGCTCTGCTATTTGCAACATCATTCTTCTCATGATAGTTATAGCGTAGGATGTACCTGCTACTTCGTAAATCTTCTTTTGGATTTCCGTAAAAGGCACTACGTACACCTTTATACGAGGCTGATAAATATTTAATTTTTGCAACAAGTCTTTAATCTTAACGATCACTTGTTCGGATGTGTAAGGCGGAGCGGCAAAGTGAATCATTTCCAATTTGATACCGCGCTTCATCATCAAGTAAGCTGCAACGGGCGAATCAATTCCGCCGGACAATAACATCAATCCCTTGCCTGCAATACCGACGGGATAACCGCCAATACCTTTGAATTTTCCAGAGAAAATGTAGGCGACATCTGGTCTGATAGTAATATTGATAGGTAGTTCAGGCTTGTGAACATCAACTGTGATATCGGTGTTTCTTAAAATTTCGCCTGCAACCGCTCTGTTTATTTCATCGGAGCGCATAGGGAAAAGCTTATCAACTCTCTTGGTGATTATCTTGAAAGTTTTTGCGTCGGATTCCTTAGCCATTTCCAAAGCTCTAGCTTTGATTTTTTCCATATCTCTTTCGACAGCTTCAACTAACGAAAAAGAAGATAAACCCGGAACTTTCGCGATGACTTGTTTAACTTCGTTAAAGTCTTCCCCGTTTAAGTGAATGTAAATGTGGTCGTGTTTGATATCGAACTCCAAATCAGGAAAGCCGCTTAAAGCAACTCTCAAGTTTTTGCCCAACATCTTAATAAAGTCTTTTATATTTTTGCCTTTAGTTGAAAGTTCGCCGAAACGAACCATAACCATATCTTTTGAATGATCCATATTATATTCTCTCCAATTTCTCTAATTCATCTAGTAAAATTCTCATAAATTCTTTGCCTTGTTCTAAACTTTCGCTTCCCTCAAAAGACAAGCGGATAGCATTTGACCCTATGTGGTCAGAATAACCAAGCGCTTTTATCACGTAAGAGGAGCCTTTCGCGTGCGATGAACAAGCTGATCTAGTTGAAACGTACACGCCTCTCTTTGAGAGAGCCTCAACTAAAACCGACGCTTTATAATGTAACAAAGAAAAATTCAAAATGAAAGGAGAACAATTATCTTTAGGAGAAATAAACAGTATTTCTTCGCTTCCCAATTTACTTAATTCATCTATCAAATAATTTTTCAAAGCAGTAGTCTTCTTGTAACGTTCATCAAAACTGGCAGTAATAAGACGAATAGCAGTCGCTAGTGAGCAGTCCAAGGGAGCGTTATCCGTTCCAGCGACAAGTCCCATTTCTTGGCTGCCGCCATCTATTAAAGGCTTTATGTGCAAGTTTGAATTGTACACGAACAAACCGGAGGACTTTAACCCCATCACCTTGTGGGATGACATAGAAAACATATCGAATATGTTCAAATCCAATTTGATTTTCCCGATAGCTTGCGTCAGGTCAGACATGAATACCGCAGTTGAATTCTTGTGAATTATCTCGGAGATTTTTTCAACGGGAAATATAACACCAGTTTCATTGTTCACGCCCATGATGCTGACCAATAAGGTATCTGGTCTCAAGCTTCTCTTCAGTTCATCAAGATCTATTTGACCGTTTTTATCAACTGATAAATAAGTCACAGAAAAACCTTCCAAGGCCAATTCTTCAAATACGCGCAAAACCGATGGATGCTCAACAGCAGTAGTAATTATGTGATTTCCAAGTTTAGCGTTTCTTCTCACGTAGCCTTTTATTCCAAGGTTATTCGATTCGGAAGCTCCGGAAGTAAACAGTATATTTTTATCTTTAAGTTTCAGTGTCTTGCCAATTTGTTTCCTGGCAATTTCCATGTAGTTAGAAGCCTTCAAACCCAGTCCGTGAACCGAGGAGGGATTTCCAATTAACTCATTAACTAATTTTACGTATGTGTCTAATACTTTAGGATTAACTTTAGCAGTCGCGGCGTTATCAAAATATATCATTTATTTCGTGCTCGCTTGTTCTTTGTATATTTGTGCTGCTTGAGCTTGCGCTCTTCTGAAGTCAGCTTCTAAGAAAGAAGTCTCAGCTTTTTCTAATCCGACTTTAGCTTCGTAAGAATCAGCTCTGTACTTGTTGCAATACGCGATTAAATTCTCAGCTTTCAAAGCGTTGTCTTTAGCTTCATCAACTTCTTGAAATACCAAATCTAAATCTTTTTTAGTCGCATCGTACACAGCGTTCAGCTGAAGTATATCGATTGGAGTAACATTCAATACATTGTCAATTTCAACTAGTTTGTTGTAACAATTATCGAGTTTCGGAGTCATTATTTCGGTGAGTGATGCAATGTTCATTTCTCGCAGAACATACTCTTTTTCTTTAATGCCGACATATCCGTCGCGAATTAATGCATACGCGTTGTCAGCATCTTTTTTCATTTGACCGAGGTAATCGTGGAAATCGTCGAATGCACCCTGTATTCTATTTATCTTGGATTTCAATTCGTGACTGAAACGCAAGAGCAAAGAGTAAGGTTGCTTGGTTGAAGAGTTGATGTAAGAATCCAGTTTGCGCTTGCTGGTGGACATCTCGTCGATCAAGTCCTGCATAGCAGCGATCTGTTCTAGATAGGTTGAGTTGATTTTATATATATTTTGATAGTTAGGTAAAGAGTTTCTAAGGTTGGCAAATTGCTTCTCAGCAAGATAAGTGGTACTTGTTAAATCGCCTTGAATCTTATCGAATTCAACTTTAGCCTCTTTCTCTTTTTCAAAATCCTGCATGAATCCATTGATTCGCATAGTAATGTCTTCAAAACACTTACCAACACCTTTGATCGACAAGTTGCTCAAACTCTCGTTGCAAGCATCAAGCTGCTTGTGCATATCTTCAATATTTGAGTTTATGCATAAATTATGCAACGGATAATTGTGATTTTCTAAGTCGACATAAGTATCGCTCAACTCCTGAATTTTTTCAGGAATGACTTTGTCGCCAAGCGTATTCAAATAAGGAATATCCTTCATGATTGCGTTGGTTGCATTTATCAATTTGTCCATTTCATTCAAAGTGTTTTCTGCGTTTTTATAATCTGCGCGCAAAAGGCACTCTTCGAATTCTGTGAACATATTTGTAATGTGATCAAATAGGGTTTCAAATGAAGATGATATCGAGTGTAACGCCGATTCATTAGAACGATATACAGTTTTTAAGTTTCTAAACTTCTCTTTTATAGGAACGACTTTTGAATGGAACTCATCTTCGCTGTGCAACTTATCCAACAAGTCGTCAGTGAGTTCTTTTGCGGCTTTGGTGTAATCGTTCATCGATTGACGAGTTGAATCAATAACGCCTTTAATGTTCTTGTAGTCTTTATTACCAATCAGTTCTTTCAACGAACTGATAGCAACGAAGCAAGACTTGTCGGAATTGTTCAATATGCTTACAAATCTCTTCTTGCTAGCAGTATAAATAGATACGTAACTAGCGTTGTTGCTAGAAATGTTTTTCAAACGTGCGACCATGTTAGAACAGTCAGCTGAAAACGATGTATGTAACGTATTGTAACGCTCGTCAAGTTCTCTGATTTGTCTCTTGCAAGAATGGTGATAAACCAAGACTATAACCCAAACTAAAATGATAATGCACAATAGCGCACCAACTGCTATAGCGGTAATTAAAAACCATGTTTGCTGTATGAGGTCTGCCCAATCTATACCCATAAATATCTCTTTTCTAAATTATTTTTTTGTTGAACCGCGAACTGCAAACTGAGACTTGAAGCGATAAACTTTTTGATCGAGTTCATTCTTTAGTAGTTTCGTCAACATTCTCATAGCGATAGATCCAACTTCAAACAAGTCGATTTCTAACGAAGAGACTTGAGGTCTTACTATGTAGGAGTACTTTGTACCTACGACTGATATAACTTCGATATCGTTGGGAACATTTACACCATCTTCAGTAGCGGCGTTAATTACTGCGCAAGCCAAGGAATCACGCGGACATATAAACAATCCTTTTCTGTGAGATTCTGTTTCAAAATACACCTTCATATCGGTATACAATCTTTGATATGAATCTTCGGAGTGAATCAAATTTACGCATTCGTCGCGCGAAGTGGCGTAATCTAAAATCTCATCTCTCAAATTATCCATCATGTTACCAGCCATAGTAACATCTAAGTAGTTGACATCTTTCTGACCGCTGTCGTAGTGGTTTTTCAATATATCCAGCATAGTTGAACCGTAGTCCAAAGTAATTGAACACAATCTGTCATCAGCCATTTCGTGACCGATAACAACAAGTGGAATGTTGTAATCTTGAATTAATTTAATTTCGGACTCATCTAACTCATCGTCAAAAATAACCGCTCCATCAACGTGTGATGAAATGAGTTTCTCGATGGCTTTTTGAGCATCTTCTTTTGATCTTCTCGTTACAAAGAGCGTTGTTTGATATCCGTAAATCTTTGCGATATCTGTCATACCTGACAGCATGTTGCAGATATAAACGTAATTTGTACCGGGTAAAATAATACCAATATTTGTGGATTTATTGGTCGCGAGACCTCTTGCTAAAGCAGAGGGGCGATATCCCAATTCCTTGATAGCTTCTTGAACTTTAAGCTTTGTCTTTTCTGTTACGTTATCCTTACCATTGATAACTCTAGATACTGTGGCAAGAGAAACCCCAGCTTTTTTTGCTACTCCGTAAATCGTAGCTCTATCTTTTAATATATCGGACATACATTCACCTCCATGAAACAAAAATGTAAATTTGTCATTCGTTACATTAATAATAACTCGAATATGTGCATATTGATAGTGTAAACTTTATTATTTTTATAAAATGTATCACATATTTAAGATATTTTTACGATATTCATATTATTTTGACAGCGGTATCAAAAAAAACGCTCGGAAACCAAGCGTTTTGTTAATAAAATTTAGATATGATTAAACGAGTTCGTTGTTGTTGCTATCTGCTCTAACGAAATAGGATTGAGGATGTTTGCATGCAGGGCATACGGCGGGTGCTTGCTTACCTACTGAAATATATCCACAATTGGTACATTTCCAAACGCAAACCTCATCAGAGATAAATACTTCGTTCTTTTGGAGTCTATCTAATAATTTGCGATATCTTTCTTCGTGAGTCTTTTCGACTTCAGCAACTTTTTCCATTTGAGCGGCAATTCCGTGGAAGCCTTCTTTGTGAGCTATCTCAGCGAAATCTTTATACATAGTTGTCCACTCGTAGTGTTCACCAGCTGCAGCTGCTTCTAAGTTAGCGGCTGTATCACCGACTAAACCAAGAGCCTTGAACCAAAGTTCAGCGTGTTCTTTTTCATTGCCAGCTGTTTCTAAAAATAGGTTTGCAAATTTAACATAACCTTCCTTCTTAGCGACAGACGCAAAATATGTGTACTTGTTACGAGCTTGTGATTCGCCAGCAAAAGCTTCAAGCAAATTCTTCTCGGTCTGACTACCTTTTAATTCCATAATAATTTTCCTCCTATATGGTTTTATTATACATTAACTAAATTTAATAAGTACAATTTATTGCTTATCTTTTATCGCCTTCTTTTTTCCTTGATAAAAATCTAAGTATATCGGGAAAAATAAGCCGTAAAGCGATCCAGCTGCAACAATAACAAAGAAAATATCACTGAGTACAGTCAATACGCTCTTAACGGTTGAAGTTTCAGCGATAACGATATCGAGTGCGAGCACTACGATATAAAAGAATGCAACAATAACTAAAGCAACTATGAGTCCAACACGAATGTTTGACACCTTGTCGCTTCTGAGTATCGACCAGTAGTACGAAAACATGCAAATTACAAATTCCATCATAACGACTGGTAATACATAAGGAGATGCAACGTCTGGAGAATTTGTCCCATAGTAAACAAGGAAGACTGCCAATATCAATGCAAATGCAAATATACAGGATACGTTCTTAATAATTTTAGCTTTCATAATAAACTCCTTAACTACGTATATTTTACTACATACCAATTTAATAGTAAAACTTAATAAAAAAAGTATCGCCTAAGCGATACATTGATTTTAATGGTAGCGGGGGCAAGATTCGAACTTACGGCCTCCGGGTTATGAGCCCGACGAGCTACCACTGCTCTACCCCGCGATATTAACTAAGTACTGGTTGGTACGATTAAGATAATAACATAATTACAAGTCGGTTTCAAGAGATATACGAAAGATAAGTAAATACCTATGAATACAAGCGCTTTACCCTTGTTTAACATCTATATTTTATCAAATATTTCGATTTTTTTCCATTTTTACTTCCCATATACTTTTTAATCTTTTATACTTCATATTCAAGTAGTAGAATAGTTTTATAATCATTTCTTTGGTTACGGAGGGGAAACAATGATAGTAATAACAGGTGCAAGCGCAACCGGAAAAACAGAAACAGCAAGAGTAATTAAAACTCTATACGGAATAAAAAAGGTTGTGACACACACTACGCGACCTATGCGAGGTGGTGAACAGCCCGATGTAGATTACCACTACGTTACAAAAGAAGTATTCTTAAAGATGAAAAAAGAGAATAAATTTGTCGAAACTATGGAATACTGCCACAACTACTACGGCACATCCAAAGCGGAGATTGCTCCAGATAAAATAGTAATAGTTGAAACTTCAGGAGCAAAAGTGTTCTTGGGATTAAATAATAAATCGATAGTCGTCTTTAAATTGTTAGCATCTAGAAAACTCAGACGTTCTCGCATGCTTGAACGCGGAGACACGCTCGAAAACATCAATTCGCGTTTGGATAACGACATCACATACTTCGACGATTCTAAGTTCAACGATCCTAGAATCATAGACATCGACACAGATGATCTCACACTCGAAGAAGTTGCTCGTAAGATATACTCAACTTACAGTAAGATGATGAACGATTTAAATAAAAATAACGCTTAATCAGTATCAAATAAAGGGAACGCTACAAGTAGTGTTCCCTTTTTAGTTATATTTTTAAAACTTCTTTCTTTCGAACATCGAATGAAATCGTCTTTCTTACTTCGTCGGATTCAACCAGTATGTTTGCCGTACCAACACTTCCTGTGGTTCGCACGTAGAAGGAAGCTATTCCTCCTCTAGTTACAATGTATTTAGGTCCGACTATTTCAATCAATCCGTTAGACGTGAGTTTAAAACCTTTTGTAAGATAAGGTAATTCGTTGTCCTCTTTATCAACACAAACCAATTTCACTTGAGCCATATCGTATGTTTCACCCTCTTCAAGTTGTCCATTGCTCACATCGATATTGATGTGATCGAAGGTTTTACGAACTATAGTTTTTTTTATTACCGGTTGTCCGCTGACCAAACCAACCATGGTAAAAGTCATATCTGAACTGAGCCACAAGTTGTTGTGCTTTGTATAAATAGCGGTTAGTTCAGCTGTGCTAAGCTTGTGTCGTCTCATAAATGAGAGCATTCCGAGTTTTGTCTTGAGGCTCATCCCGACTATTCCCCCAAGCTCGTGAACTTGTTTGAAATAATCGACAAGTTTTTCTGTCTCTTTTACTCCAAATCTCGTTTTGTATTCCGACAAATCTGAGAGGAATCCATTAATTTTAATAGGAGGATGCTTCAGGTTTGGATAATCTTCCGTATCGGGATAGTAAGTTTGAACGAGTTTTTTCCCGATGTACAACTCTACTGCTTCGCAGTTGGTAAGTATGTAAAAGTACGGAACGTTCATCTCGTCGTAGTCGCCCGGTTCAAAGTAATACATAGGAAACAGCACTACGTGGTCATCAGACTGGGATTCGTAGGCGTAGGCGGCGTACTTTTTATTTCTAAACATATCCATGACGCCGTGATAACAAATTCTGTCACCCGCACCAAATTCCTGATGAGTGTTGTAATCCGTCATACACCACCCAGTTAGAGCACATATACCATCGTCTCCCATAAAATCATCGATCACGCTCAAGTGTCTCAAAGCTTGATCGACCCTGGACGCTTCCGGATCGCTGATCTTTGTAGGATGCATGTGACCGTTGTGTTCAGTAACCATGTAAGGTCCTTTTAAAGCTTTCAGCAATCCCTTGTTGTTGCCGTTGTGCAAAAAATCGTTGTACGTATAAACGTCTTCAAGCAAGTTGGACTCTCTAAAATTCCTAACTCCTCCTGTCGGACGGGTTGAATCGAGTTGGTGAGCAATCCTATTAGTCTCCGAATAAAGCTCGTCGTCATCAGGAGATTCATTGATGCGAACTCCCCATATAAATATTGAAGGATGGTTGAAGTCTTCGACGATCATGTCAGTCGCATTGCGCAGGCAGTTTTTTCTCCACTCGGGATTTTTTGAAACAAATTGCCAGCCAGGTATTTCGGTGAAAACCAACAGACCAATCTCATCGCAGCGGTTTAAAAAGTGCTTCGAATTAGGATAGTGAGAGGTGCGAACAACATTGGTACCCAACTGATTTTTTAATATGTCGACGTCGAGTTCCTGCAGCGACTTAGTCGCCGCATAGCCCATATACGGATACGCTTGATGTAGATTTAATCCAACCAATTTTATCTTTTTTTCATTCAAATAGAATCCATCGTCGCTTATTCGAACGAATCTAAATCCGAATCTTTCCGTGATGGTGTGAACTGTTTTATCGCTAACAATATCGATCTTTAGCTTGTACAGTCTCGGATGCTCCAAGTCCCAATACTCAGCTTTGAATCCACCTAGTTCATACGTCTGACTTTCGCTTGGTTCGAGTTGCCAACTTTTAACCGCTTTGGACTCTGAGTCGAGCAAAACGACGTCAAAATGCGATTTTCTCTCAATAGTTGAATCGATATACAATACAAGTTTAGTCAAAGACACAGGAGAAATACGCAAGTGATTCACGTGCTCTTTGTTGTAGATTCTCAAGGTTACCTCGCGGTATATCCCCGAATATGTAAGGTAGTCAATAACGTGCCCAAAAGGTGGTATTTCTGGTATTTCTCTAGAGTCGACAACGACGATAACATCGTTTTCTTCCCCAAAATTTACGCAGTTGGAAATATCCGCGTCAAAAGGAAGATATCCCCCGTCGTGAACCTGAAGCAGTTTCCCATTAATGTAAATGGTTGCTCTAGTCATCACGGCATCAAAATGAAGAGCGATGTACTTTCCTTTATACGATTTATTGATGAGCAATTTTTTGTAGTATGTTCCTATTTTTTGGTAAGATTTTTCATCGAAGTAATTAAAGTAGAGCAGTTTAAAAGTGTGAGGTATTCGAACTCGAGTTCCCTGTATAAGACTCGGATCCTTTAAATACTCTTTGGAAAAGCCATCGACAAACTGCCATCCGTCATTAACTTGAAAAATCATTTTTTACACCTCTGCGTTTGCGCATGAATATTCGAAACGGTTCCGCATATTCCTATGCCTTAATAATACCATAGACTGACGAAAAAGCACCACACAACCTAATGTGTGGTGCCCGTTATTGAATAGTTTATCTCTTTAGAAGTGCTCTGTAGAGCTCTTCGTATTTATCCACTTGTTTGCTCCAGGAAAAATCTTCGTTCATAGCATTTGTAATCAAGGGTTCCAATTGATTTTTTCTGTACATTTCACAGACGAAATCTATCGAGTAATCAAAACAATTCTCATCCCAATTGTCAAAGCTAAATCCCGTTGCGGATTCCCTGTTGTCGTAGAAAGATCGAACGGTATCGTTTAGACCGCCTACTTTTGACACGATTGGTAAGGTTCCGTAATGCATAGCGATTATTTGACCTAGTCCACAAGGTTCGAATTTAGAAGGCATGAGGAAAAAATCAGAACCAGCATATATTAGATGCGCGAGCTTGTTGTTGTATCCAATGTAGATTTTTACATTTTCAGGATAGGTTCTCGCCGCCCACTCTAATCCTTGTTCTAAATCCCACTCTCCCTGACCTAACACGATGAGTTTTCCCTTGTTTCTTATTATGTCCGGAAGTACTCTAAGCACGCGATCCATTCCTTTTTGCGTCGTCAATCTAGTAACTACGCTAAAGACTGGACCGGCAGACTTAGGATGCGCAAAGCCCATTGCGGTTAACAGAGCAACTTTATTCGCTTTCTTACCGGATTTAAAATCAGCAACGCTGAATTGTTTTTCTATAAAGTTGTCGACAGTTGGATCAAACTCGTCGTAGTCCAAACCGTTGACGATGCCGAATAGATCAGACTGTCTACCAGCGATGACATTTCCGATACCGTTGAAACTCACCTTGTCGTTAACCAGTTCTTGAGCGTGAGTTCTACTTACGGTTGTAACTGCATCGCAGGTAGAAATACCACCTTTAAGCATGGAAACCATCTCATTGAATCTAAGCAGTCCATTGTCGTAATAAACTCTAGGTAGGTTAGTTAAGTCTCCCAGGGACATCGGATTGATGTAGCCTTGGAAAGCAGGGTTGTGAATAGTTATTACAGAGCGGAACTTAAGTCCGGCATCTGCCAGCATCAACGGAATTAATCCGGCGTGCCAATCGTGCACGTGCACTATGTCAGGTTTGAAATTTTTGCCGATTATCGTCTTTTTTACAGCGAGCGAAAACAGCGCAAATCTCTCTGCGTCATCGTCGTATCCATATATTTCATATCGACCAAAATATTGATCGCATTCCACAAAGTAGAATTGAACTCCATCGCGCTCATCCTTGAGGATGTTGACGTGAGTCATCCGTCCGCCTTGAGCAACATCAAAAGAATCGTACCACTCGTACATATCGCGGACCTTTTTAGTCTGGCGATAAAACGGAAGAAATACGCTTACTTTATTTCCTTTTTTTACCAGAGCCTTAGAAAGACCCCATATAACATCGGCCAATCCACCCGTTTTGACAAAAGGCGAAGATTCACCAGCTGCAAATACTATTTTCATTTATACAATATCCCCTCGTTGAATAAATTGAGGTTTCCCCTTTTCACCAACCAATTCTTTGGCGTGCAATATTCTCGCTTCCTTATCGCAAACAACATTCTTTAAATGCGTGTTCTCAGAGATGTACGAACCAGAAAGAATTATGCAATTTTCAAGCAGTGCACCTTCTTCAACCGTAACATCACGAGCTAATACGGAATTTTTTACCGCACCCTTTATAATGCACCCGTTCGCAATGAACGAGCCGCTCACTTCGGAATCGCTTCCATATTTAGCGGGTGGAGTATCGTATGTTTTTGTGTACAAGTCCCATACATCGCTGAATAGCGAGTGGAAAGTATCGTAATCCAAAAGTTCTAACGAATATTGGAAATACTTTTCCAAGGAATCGAAGCATCGGATGTATCCCTCGTGTTCGTATGTGTATATCGGCATATCCTTTACAAGTATACCGAGCGTTTGTCTCATGTTGAAAAATGAAGAAGTTTTGTGTCCAACTTGCAGCAATCCCTTCAAGACTTCTTTATCTATGATGTATGTCTCCATAGAGATGTTGACATTGTCTTTTTCGCCCTGGTTGATACTGAGAGAACGAAGGAATCCGCGCTCGTCAATCTCAGCTATATCTTCACCGATAAATGACGACTTTGCATTGTCCAACTTGTGATACAAGACGGATATGCGATGATGATTCTTTATGTGATCTTCAATAAGTGGTCTAAAGTCAATGCTGTAAATTATGTGAGCTGGAGCGATTACTACTACGTCTCCAACAGTTCCTTTTAAGTACCACGAATTTTCCAACAAGTTATTTATGTCGTGATTGTAACCCTTGGTGCTTGCGTAAGGTTCATCGTACAACAGAGTCAACCCTCCAAGTTTGGTGTTTTCATTCCACGCGTGTCCAAACCCGACGTGTTGAATTATCGATCGCAGATTTTTCTCAACCAACACAGCTTGTCTATCTATATTGGAATTTGAAAAGTTTGAGAGAGTGAAATCCATAAAGGCATATCTGCCTAAAAATGAGGTCGAAGATACCGAACGAGTCTTATTTAACGCACCCAAATCAGGTGATCCGTGTAAGTTAAGAATACCAATTACTTTTGCCATAATTTCCGTCCTCCTTAATTGTTAACCAACAGCGTGTGGCTGTCAGCGTTCTTTACAACGTGGTCTTCATCTATTACGAGTTTGGGCCCTACAATTGCTTTTTTCAAATGAACGCCTGCTCTAACTACAGTATTAGGCATGATGACACAATCTTCTATAACTGCGCCAGATTCTATAGTTACTTCATTGAAGATTATAGAGTGCTTCACAGTCCCGTATACAATAGCCCCTTGGTTGATAATCGAATTCTTCACAACGGCCTTAGGACCGATGTATTGAGGGGTGGAACGAGTATCCGCGGAAAGTATCTTTACTTCTGTATCGTAGATATCCAACGTGCTGTCGCTATCCAACAAATCCATGTTAGCTTCCCACAAAGAATCTATAGTCCCAACGTCTTTCCAGTAGCCGGAAAAAGGATAAGCGTAAATTTTGCGATTCGCTTCGAGCATTCTAGGAATAATATCGTTGCCAAAATCGTGAGATGATTTGGGATCTTTGTGATCCTTGATCAACTCGCTTCTGAGAATTTTGTAGTCGAACATGTAAATACCCATTGAGGCCAGAGTAGATTCAGGCTTCTTAGGCTTTTCGGTAAATGAAACAATTCGCCCGTTATCGTCAGCTTTCATGATGCCAAATCTCTTAGCTTCTTCAACTGAAACGTTCAAACAAGCTACAGAAAGGCAAGCTTTCTTTTCCTTGTGGAAATCCAGTAGTTTGGAATAGTCCATTTTATAGATGTGGTCTCCTGAAAGAATGAGAACATACTTGCAGTTTGCCCTATCTAAGAAATCGATGTTGTGAAAGATAGCGTCAGCGGTACCCATGTACCAATTCGCCCCTTCTTCAGTTTGTCTTGGCGGTAAATTTGTCGTGACGGACTTATTTCCATCAATCCCCCAATTTGAACCGTTTGATATATAAGTATTCAACGCTACTGATTCGTATTGGGTCAATACCCCAACCGTATCAATACCGGAGTTTGCGCAATTCGAAAGTGGAAAATCGATAATTCGATATTTCCCTCCATAAAAAACAGCTGGCTTCGCAAGTTTTCTCGTAAGACTTTTCAATCTTGTGCCCTTGCCGCCAGCCAGTATCATACCGACTATTTTACCATTAGACATATAGGCTCCCTCCTTGTGGATTAACTAATAGAACTTTGATAATATTTTTAATACGAAATTATTCCGTTACCTTTTTCTTCTTGAGCAAAAGAAATCTCTCCAGAGAAAGCTTCCTCAATAGCAGAGATACTCTGGTGTAAAGCTACTAGAGCTTCCGCTTCTGTTTCAAGAATGTGGTAAGGGACTTTTTCATCCAATGAATGTATGAGTTTTAATTCGAAGCCATCGATGAAAATTGTGAGTTTATCTCCAATTATCATCACGATGATATCGCAGCGTACAAACTGATAAAATGTCGAAAGTGCATTTGCAACTTTCTTGTCGATTATCAGATATATGTCCTGCCCTAATGAAGTATAGCAAATGAATGAAGCGAGTTTTAATATATCGCCAAAGCCGTACTTTCTCACGGGAAGACCGTCGTACTGTTTAATGCTGGGCTCACCAAAGGTCCGCAGTTGAACGAATCCGTGTGTGCGGGTTTTTGTGAGGTTAGCAGTAATCATAAAGGCATCGCGGGACTTTCCGTCGCGATCGTATTTGCATTGAACTCCATTCCAGGAAAACATAGGAGTGGATATCTGATATTCCTTGATCCGTTTAGGTTCGGATATCGACAGCAACTCAACAATTTTCTTAGTTTCGTCTTCGCTGCCCTTTTCGACTAGATTAGAAGCTAAACTAATTCCGTTGATTTTCGCTTCTTCTATCAGAAGCTTCGTGTATTTTTCACTGTAGACTTTCTTAAGTCTGTTGTTGTGAATAAAGTGATAGACAAAACCTGAAATCACCGCGACCGCTAGCACGCAGATAACGATGAGAAATCTAGCAAGACTATTTGAATTTGCAAGGTTCCAAAAATTTCCATGCAAATCCGGATAAGGAAGGCCGGAAAATACAGTCCACTGACCCAAAGGAGCAAAACTAAAGCTCTGATATCCATTTCCTGATGCGACCAAAAAGACATATATCAACCAAACTAAAACTACACCTAAACCAATTAAAATTGATTCGACCAAGTTTCTATTGCGATAAGATTTCCTTAAACGAATAAGTTCATCTGATTGAGAAATAACATTTTTTGACATAAATATATCTTCCTATTTACTACATTTCATGATTTGATTATACATCTTTTAGAGAGTGCGTTCCATAAGTTAACATACTAATTACGGCCTATATCAACTATTTTCATCGTTGCTGTTATATCTGGGGTGCGATTTGTGATATTCCTGTTTCATCGCATACATCTTATCATCGGACTCCTTATACAACTCTAACGCGTTTATATTTTCGTCCTTTTTGCGGAAAGCTATTCCGTAACAAATTGACAAATTGTATACTTTATCGCTCTTTTCATTGAAACTTTTGATGTTGTTTTTGAAATTCTCTATCTGTTGTTCAATCTTTTCTCTGGGAGTGCCATTAAATACGATAAGGAATTCATCTCCGCCCATACGAGCGATAACACTTCCCTCTTTGGCGAATGTAAATCGTAGAATTTCAGCAAAATCTTTCAACAATTCGTCGCCTACTAAATGTCCGAATTTATCGTTGACTCTCTTCAAGTCATTTACATCGCAAGACATAACGGCAAGCTGTTCATTTTTGTTGTCGCTTTTTTCCATGTACTTTACCGCATTCGTTCTGTTGGGAATATCCGTCAAAAAGTCTACGTACGCCAAACGGGTTAGCGAATCGTGTTCACCTTTTTGATAAAGATAGTCTATAATTCTTGAGAAGTAACTTCCGAGCAGGAATAGAACGAGTATCACACTCGCAGATGGCAATACTATTGTTGAAGTGAGAGGTACTCCGATGTTGTTTGGAGAGAACTCAGAAGCAATTATGCCTATCAATACAGATACCGCAAAGACAAAGAAGCCTGTAAACAGCAGCTTATCGTATTTGTCAGCGGACTTTTCTATAAATCTTCTAATCATCAAAAACACCAGGAAAACAGCATAAATCACATAGAATACGTGCCAGTAAGGCAATAGGTCAGGGAAAAATACCACTTTGGAAGCGTGAAGAATAATAGAAAGGACAAAGCCGATAATTTGAAGTGACAAAAAGCCCAACCAAACACTTCGATTTCTCGTGTTCTTTTGAGCGTAATTTCTAAAGTACAAAGTCAGCGGCAGCGGGAATAAATAGAATGTAAGATACTCGATTAGGGTATCCAAGGATGAATCGTTGTTAAACACGAACAGCGCCCTCGAGTTGCACTCGATCCACGCCCCCAGGAGAATAATAAATACCCCAATGACAAACGTTTGACTCCAGTCCGTGTGCTCTATTAAAAATATCAGAGACAATCCTATTGTTATCAATCCAACTGACACCAAAAAAAGTCCCGAAAATATAGCTACAAATTTCGAGTGCATCAAATATGAAAATAGTTGATTGTTAGGTCCAATAACTATTTTATCTATGTATTTAAAGGAGTAGTAATCAGATGCAGTAATTTCAATTCTTATTTCCTTACCGCAATTTTCACTGCCTAAATCAACTACGTTGTTCTCCGTCGCAATGAAACTTCCTTCGTTGTATTCTTTTCGTCCAAAGCTGTAGTAGGAATTCCCATCAACGTAAGCTTCGACTTTAGATTGATATGTGAAAAAACTGACGCTGATAGCTCGGTCTCCGAACGTATCAGGTATGGTGTTTGTTAGCACGACAGTTTCCCCAGGATTAGCAGTGTCCATGCTGAATTGTGATATTGATTGATCCACGAAAGTTTCGTCCCTCACTTGAATCGTCCAGCCTTCGTCCCAATCAATTGATTCATTGTTGTCCGTAAAGCCCAGCGAGAGTACGATCATAGTAACAAAAATGAGTATTAGAAAAAGCATTGAAAGCGTCACTTTCACAATGAACTTTACATCCCAAATCTTTTTGTGTGTGTTACTCATAAATCTTTAAAATAAATTATTTGTTCCTCACTTATAAAATATACTATATCGGTCCCATTTTCAACTATTAAAATCCTCAGTAATTGGTTTATTATCCCACGAATCCATAATATTATATTTATTTTTTTAAAGAAAAAAAGTTCAGTGAATTAAAAATAGTTTTCTCTTTTCACTGAACTTTGTATTTCTAAATTGCTTTAACTGTGTTTGAAGTGTCCTGATAACGGTCGATGTAGGATCTGTTTTTCTTGGAATCGTGAATCGAGACCAATACTAAGTCGACCTCTGACGACAAGTCTCTCAGTTTCTCTGAAGGAGTGGATAAAATAGCCTGAAGTCCAAAGCTTCTAAGCAATCCTACCGCTTCCTTAATTCTAGCGCCATCCATCTTGGAGAACGCTTCATCAAAGATAACGAGTCTTATGCTGTCCGATTCCTTTTCACTCGTCCTGTACAGTTGAGCGAAAGAAGCTAGTATAGAAATGTAGAAAGGCGTTTGAGTTTCACCACCGGACTGGCGTTTGAACGTACGGGCTAATGAAGATTCTTCATTGTCTCCGCGCTTAACGAGCAAATCGAACACGAGGTATGTGCGGTAATCTGTAAACTTTTCTATGTTTTCTAATATTTGAGATTTCACATCTCCGGATTGATCGGCGGATTCTGATATCATGTCGAAGAGATTGTTCATTACTGAAGAATACTTTTCTAAATATATGTTTTCCGCATCTCCCAAGTTGAGAAGCAAATCGTCGGTAATCATGTTGTAGTAATCCAAGTAATCTTTGTTGGGTTCAACCGAGAACTTATATGAATCTCTGCCGAATTTAACAGCTTCAAGAGCGATGTTCAACTCTTCAATTTGAGCGGAAATAGTTTCGAATGAAGTTCTCAATTTGTAGATAAAATCATCCTTGAATTCCTCAATCGCTTTCGAGTGAGCAGATTCAATTTTCTTGATGTATCTAGGAAGCAATACAGTGAATAAGTTCTCCAACTCTTTGTCAAACTCCGAGTTGTCATCTTCAACCGATGTATCGTATCCCAAATTGTAAATTCCCGTATACTTAGAGCGCAAATCTATCAATCTGCCCTTGTAGTTTTTCATCTTGTTTTGAGTTTGAACGTAGTGAGATTGAGCTTGTTGCTTTATCTGCGCTAAGGGTAAATTTTGAACGGCGTTTTCAAAGAAAGGATCGTACTTTTCCTTAACTAACTCCGGATCGTAATCCAATAATTTTTCGCCCATATAACTTAAAGCGGCAGTTTTCGCAGGAATTAGTTCATCCTTAAGGCTCTTGTTTTGAACTTCAAGTCCACCCTGTTCTAACAGCATCTTATCTTTTTCATCTTGAAGATTTTTTATGTTCTCATCGATAACTTTAATCTTGTCGTCGTATTTAGATACTTCGCCCAAGTCACCTTCGGCCATTTGGCCATCGAGTTTATCAACCTGAGAATTGAGATCTTCTACGCGCTTTATATCGTCGATATCGTTGATGAACGTCTTGCACTGAGCTGTATTCAATACTTCTAAGCCGACGATTTGTTCAAAGTAATTCAGTAAGTCGTTGTATCTTTCTAACGTCTTGTGAATCCTTGAGAAGTCGTTCTTTTTAGCCAGGACAGTTCCCTGGTCGAGTTTAGTACCGATGTATGAAACGTCAGCTTTTCTCTGATTTAGATAGAATGAAGCAAAGCTTCTGTATCCGGTACAGTTAGGCATTAAGCCGTTGCCGGATTCGCGAGCCTGGCTGAAAGTTTCGCACTTTGTAACTCGGCCCAACATGAAGTTTGTATATGCCCTCGCACCTTCGTGATCCGTGGATATTTCTTCAGCTACCGAGCCGGGATTCGCTTGAAATCCTTGTCTGATCAGTCTGCTTGCGTCGATGACAGATACTGAATAATAGTTGTAATCTTTGCAAATGTGAGACAGCATTCTCGAAGCTTCTTCGTAGTATTCGTCCTCGACAAAGAGGTTGAATTTTTGATTGTAAATAACCGCTTCAATCGCTTTTGCCCATCTCGGATCGCTGATGTCGACCAAATCGCAGTAAGTGGAAACAGTCGACAGAGAGTGCTTAGCGCTCAACTCTGCTTTAAGAGCAGCGCGGACCTGTAGATATCTCTGATTGAAAGGTTTGTGACCGGCGTCTATCTGCGATATCTCTTTATCGAGCGAATCGCGAGCGGTGGTTAACTTAAATACAGAATTCTCCAGTATGTGAGTAAAGTGAATTGCCAAAGAGTGCAAAGCGTTCATCTCTTGCTGGTATTCGCCGAGAGTATCGCTGTTAATCTTCTTATCTTTAACATCTTGCTTCACTTGATTTATCAACTGCATAAATTCACTAGCGCTATCTTTGAACTCTTCCAAGCCATCGACTTCTTCATCCGATAAAAAATCGGTGTCGACTTGACCCAAACGAGTGAAGAGTGCTTCGAGTTTTTGCGTGTAGTCTTTAGATAAATTATCGATGGTTTCACAGATGTAATTGTAGTTGTTTTCTAAGTTTGCTATTCTTTCGAGGACCTGTTCCTTTTTGCTAGCAAGCGAAGCGGAAAGCGAGAAACCGGCAGAGCCAACTTTCTTGGCTAAGTAGTTTTCTTTCTCATCCCGCATCTCTGAAACTTGAACGTCGTTTCCGCGAAGAATTTCGTAAATCTCACGAATTCGATCTTTGTTTTCTTCATACTTATTCTTGTACTTATCCAACTCTTCTTTGTACGATTCATAGTTGGCTCTGTTGGCGACATAATCAGCTAGTCGAAGGCCGTCTTTCACCTCTTGAAAACTCTTGTAAGCTTCCTGTATCTTGGTTAAAGAGTCAATCTTTGTTTGAATTTTTCTAGCTTCAAGTTCCAGCAGTTTGTACTGTTCGATATTCGTACGCATAGGTCCAATATCAATGTTGTAATCGATATCGCAAACGAATTCGGTTATGAATGAAGAGATATTTGTAATGGGTGAAAAGGATACAGCTTTCTTAAATAGAGAAAAGTACTTATCCGGCAAATCGCCCAAGCGAACTCTGATGAACTGTTGGTAGGATATGTTTGTATCAAAAAATTTATATTCGGAAGGTTTGTAATTGTCGCTGAAAACTTTTTGAAGTTCCTTGTACGTCAAAGGACGAGGCGTATCCTTGTCCAGCGCTTCGGAATTTGTAAAATTGTTTTCCGGGAAACCGTGGGATAGATAGAAGAAGTGGTGAGATTCAGTATCGTCCTCGAAACTGTCGAAGACAATTCCCAACGAAAATTTCTCATCCGTTTTATCGTCTTCTAATTCCAAAGCGATGTAGGAAGTGAAACGACCGGGACGAGAACACATGATCTGTCCTTCCTTAGTTTCGCCAGTCTCGCAACGCAAGTATCCTTTCAAGGTACGACCCGTTCTATCGTTGGCAGCTTTGTTGAAACTTCTACCAGATGTATCACCAAGCAAAATAATCTGGATAGCATCGATAATAGTCGATTTACCAGTACCGTTAGCACCGGTTAAAAATGTGATGTTTTTAATATCAACAGTCTCATTTGAAAACAAATGCCAGTTGATTAAGCGCATCTTAGATAAACTAATCATTATTCGATACCTCCATCATCAGAATCCTTGAATATGGTGTTTTCCTCATCTTCAGTAACCGTTTCTTTTTCATCGTTGATATCCTTGATGGAATTGAACAGAACGTTGAGTTTAGCATTGGAAATTACGTACCTTATAGAAGGTAAGATATAGAAAGCGTAATTGACTTCCGAAAACGAATGCTGTGCAATTACAACTATATTGTAGAGCGCTAAGGTTCTTAAAGAAGCGGCAATAGTGGCTCCTGATATTCTCTTTGTAACGCTCGTTAATCCCAGTTCCTTAAGCAGTACTTTAATGGCAGTAGAATCCATATACACTTGATTGATGGAGGGATTGTCAGATATGTTCGATTCGTAATACGAGCGCAAAGCATAGACGATCAGCGTAGTTATACCATCGAGACGAATTCTGTTTGAATCGTCGGTAGATGAAATAAAGATAACTCCATTCTCGTCATCTTTAGAAATATCCATTCCCATGTAAGAAACGTAATCTACGAATAACTCAAAATGTCTTTCGACGAATAAGTAGTTCGAATTGATTTTATTCATGTGGGTAGTTTTTGAGTAAACGCGACGAATAATAAAGCAATTATACAGCACGTTATTCATAGTGCTGCGGAACAACGCTTGATCGGGTTTAGTCAGTTTTTCAAACTCTTCAATAAACATTTTTCGTTACCTTCCTTTTTTTCTCGTGAATTTGTAGTCGGGAACCATGAAGTATCCCAACATGGTTGTATCTCCCATTTTTTCTATGTCGAAGAACAGACTGCCAAATTCGGCTCGTACTATTCCCAAAATAAACAAGACCAGTTCATCCTGATTGTTAATCTCGAAATCGCTCGTTCTAATAACCCTTCTGTTTCCAAAAGCTTTGAGCATAAATTCCTCAATCGCCTGGGTGGAAAATTTGTTAACCTCGTTTTCCAAAAAGTCATTCATCAGCGAATCGTCACCAGAGTACTCGTCTTCCAAAGGAAGCGGATCTAAATCCAATCGAGTTGTGCGCTTGAACGGCATTGTCAAACTGTCCGGCGTGATGAATCCCTGATGCCATAAACTTATCGTATCGCTCGCTTGGTTGATTATATCGATATTTTCATACTCAGTTTTAAGGTCGAATGAGGTTGATTTTATCTCCTTGGCAAACTCTAAAATAATGGTGTCGAGTTTACCTTTGATCGTCTTATCTGAATTTGACAAAAAGTTTATTTTCTTTTGAACCGAACGAGTGTAAGTCGCATTGGCCTTATCTATATCGTTGAAAGAATCGGACAGGCGAGAGAACTTGTTTATCGTATCTTGCAACATGTGGTAAACAATGTCGTGAACTTCACTGGATTTTTTACCCATATATACCGTGTCGAATTTCGCCTGTTTTACCAATTTCGCCATGATTCGAGGGTCGCGCTGCCACCTTCTCAATATCTTGACTACTGGTAAAGCGTATAACGAAAGCGAATCGTACGTTTTCATAGGGTGATAAATCTTGTCGCTGACTTCAGTTCTGAACACGTCAAAATGTTGACGCAAAACTTCGTTTGGCTCAAATACGTTAGATAGCTTATGTCCAAATACGCATATGGAGTGATGAAGCAAAGTTACGTTCAACTCAAGTTCATCCGCGTTTTTGTTGGCGGATACAAGAGAGCGGAACATGTAGTCATCTTCCCTTTCATCCTCGAGGGACAACTCCGAATAGGTTTGGTGAACAAGAGGAATGTACAATGATGAATCGGAAGTAAGATCCGATATCAATTCCAGCATTTTAATGGTGTATGAAGGCAGGTATATATAATTTGCGCCGTTGTGAGAGTCGACTTCGATCCAACCGGTGCTAACAAGTTTTCTAAATACGTAGTTGATCTTCGCTGTCAAAGCGGATTCATCTATGTTGTATTCGATAACTTCTTCGTCCGGCCTGTCATCTAGTTGATCTAATTTCACGTCAAAAAGTTCCATGATTTCAGAACCATGTTGCTTTAATTCATTTACGTAATCCGCCTTCTTGATTTTAGTTTTATATTCCTTTAAGGTTTCAAACAAAGTCAATAAGCAAAAACTATAAATAGCTTTGTACTTTCTGGATAATATTGAGAAAAAATTCTCAGGAAGCTTTTCAAATAAGTTCAATATCTTAGCCCTCAAATTTAGTATTT
>Ga0172377_10000748_pt1 | contig 31686 bp, 24 predicted proteins | sample Pumphouse3metaG_FD_119749 | JGI IMG/M metagenome (GOLD analysis project Ga0172377, IMG submission 119749) | Leachate microbial communities from a municipal landfill in Southern Ontario, Canada - Pumphouse #3 metaG | ecosystem: Engineered > Solid waste > Landfill > Unclassified | place: Canada... | reverse complement strand
TGTTCCGCCGTTAGTAAAACGGTCGATGAATTCAGTGGCTTCTTCAAAAATGGTCATATCTGCGGCAAAACTGGTATCGTACACGTGTCTGAAACCCATGGTTTTCAAGGCCGAAACCAATTTTCCGGCAATATTGATTCCCGGTTCAATACCGAAATATTCACCGAGTGCAACCCTTACCGCCGGCGCGACCTGTACGACCACCGTTTTTGACGGGTCATAAAGCGCTTCCCAGGCTCGGCCACGATCCTGTTTCGGGGTAATCGCACCAGTCGGGCAGACCGCCGCGCATTGACCGCAGTTCACACACTCAACATTATTTAGGCTTTGGTCAAAAGCCGGAGCTACCTTGGCATTCGCACCGCGACCGACAAAATCAATGGCGCCGATGCCTTGAATTTCGGTACATACCCGAACGCAGTCACCGCAAAGTACACATTTGTTGGGGTCACGCTCCAAGGACGGCGACGAACGGTCAATTTCCGCTTTCTTTTCTACCTGCTTGAAGCGGATGGTTTCAACCCCGAGCCGCCGCGCAATATCCTGAAGCGCACAATTGGAACTGCGGACACAGGTCGGGCATTCGCGGTTATGGTTGGCCAGCAGCAGTTCAACACTGATTTTGCGCATATCCCGAATTTCCTTGGTATCGGTATGAATAACCATTCCTTCTTCCGGCTTAGTCGAACATGAAGCCATAATCCCTTTGCCTTCAACATTGACCAGGCAAAGACGACAGGCTCCGTAAATACTCAGTTCGGAGTGATAACAGAATGTCGGAATCTCGATACCGGCTTTGCGAATCACCTCAAGCAGATTGCGCTCGTTGGTGAAGCCTACTTCACGTCCGTTGACGGACAATTTTTTTTCTTCGCTCATATTTAAATTCTCCTATTTTGAAATTATTGGATTAAATTCCCACCACGGCATCAAATTTGCAGACTTCTTTGCAGACTCCGCACTTGATACATTTTTCAGCGTCGATAACATGTTTTTCCTTGACTTTGCCGCTAATTGCTCCGACCGGACATTTGCGTGCGCAGGCAGTGCAGCCTTTGCATTTATCCGTGATTTCGGGACGTGCCAACGCTTTGCATTCGCCGGCCGGGCAAATCTTTTTGAAAACATGTGATTCATATTCTTCACGGAAATAGCGCAAGGTTGAAAGCACCGGATTGGGCGCAGTTTTGCCGAGTCCGCAGAGTGAACCGAGCTGTACCGCGCGCGCGGTTTTTTCAAGCAAGTCAATGGTTTCTCCGGTAGCGCGTCCTTCCATAATATCGTCCAGCATGGCAAGCATCTGCTTAGTGCCTTCACGGCACGGAACACATTTGCCGCACGATTCATTTTGAGTGAACTGCATAAAGAAGCGGGCGACGCTGACCATGCAGGTTTGATTATTCATTACTACCAGACCGCCGGAACCGACCATGGCGCCGGCGCTGCGCAGCGAATCGAAATCCAGCGGCATGTCCAACATTTCAGGGGGCAAACAACCTCCGGAAGGACCGCCGATCTGAACTGATTTGAAATCCTCCCCGGTGACTTCACCATTATTGTTGGTAACTCCACCTCCGATATTATAAACTATTTCGCGGAGGGTAGTTCCAAACGGAACTTCGATCAATCCGGTATTCGCGACATGTCCGGTCAATGCAAAAGTTTTTGTGCCCGGTGATTTTTCGGTGCCGACTGAACGGTATGCTTCTGCTCCTTCGCGCAGAATGAAAGGCACTGAGGCCAGGGTTTCGACGTTGTTGATGACAGTAGGTTTGCCCCATAATCCGGATTGTGCCGGAAACGGCGGTTTCGGCATCGGCATGCCGCGCTTGCCTTCCACTGAAGCAATCAACGCGGTTTCTTCGCCGCAAACAAACGCGCCCGCACCTTCCATGATCCGGATTTTAAAGTGGAAATCACTGCCGAAAAGTTTTTCTCCCAGCATCCCGTATCTTTCGGCATCTTCGACCGCTCTTCGCATTCTTTTTACTGCCAGCGGATACTCGGCGCGGACATATACTATTCCTTCATCAGCGCCAATCGCGCGACCGGCGATTGCCATTCCTTCCAGCACGGAGTGCGGATTTCCTTCCATTACCGAACGATCCATAAACGCGCCAGGGTCGCCTTCGTCACCGTTGCAAATCACATATTTTTTTTCGTTGACCGAGGCCAGAGTAAACTTCCACTTCAAACCGGTCGGGAATCCGCCGCCGCCGCGTCCGCGTAAACCGGCGTCGATAAGTGTTTTGCATATATCTTCGGAGGTCATTTCCAGTATCGCCTTACGCGCGCCGAAGTAGCCGCCGCTGGCGATATATTCTTCAATATTTTCCGGCTCAATAATCGAATTTTTCAAAACGACTCGGGACTGACGGGCATAGAATTGAATGTCATGTTCATCCCGACAGGGCTGTCCTGTGCTGGGTTCAACATAGAGCAGACGGTCAACTAATTCGCCTTTTACAATCGTGGTGCCGACGATTTCCGGAACATCCGCAGCCTTGACCCGGCAATAAAAAATTCCTGCCGGTTCAATTCTGATCATAGGTCCCATCTGGCAGAAACCCTGACAGCCGCTTTTGGATATATAATTACCCTCAAAAGGCTTATGTCCGATTTCGTCCTGAAGAATAATTTCAACCGATTCTCCGGCCTTTTTCAATTCAGCTTGCAGTGCGGCATGAACCTCTAAAGCGCCATTGGCGATACAGCCGGTACCGCAGCAAAGGATAATGCGCCGTTTCAGTTTTGAAGTAGCCTCGCCATAATGTTCGACAATTGCTTCAAGAGTTAAATTATTTTTTTCTACACTCATTTTATGCTCCTTCTTAAGTTAAATAGCTTTTTCTGTTTGTGCCGCTTCCGCCGCCATAACTTCATCTATAAGCGCGCTGGCCTGTTCCGGAGTAGCCTGGCCGTGAACGGCTTCATCTACTACCATGACCGGCGCCAATCCGCAGGCCCCCAGACAACTGACCAGTTCTATCGTGAACATCATGTCATCTGTAGTTCTTTTCTCGTCATTCAAATTCAGCCGTTTATAAAGCATATTTAAAATGCTGTGCGACTTTTTGACGTGGCACGCCGTTCCATCGCAAAGGCGGAAAATATGTTTTCCTTTCGGCTTCAACGAAAAATGAGCGTAAAACGTTGCCACTCCATAAACCCGGGCTACCGGGATATCCAGTGAGGTGGCGACATAACTGATGATATCTTTTGAAAGATATTTATAAACTTCCTGAACCTCCTGAAGAATAGCGATCAGCCGTGCCGGATCATGATTGTTTTTGGCCAGGATTTCATTTACAGCCGCCAAGTGCTGTACCATTGCTTTGCTCTTTTCGATTGTTTCCTTCATTTCTACCTCAATTTTATAGTTGGATTTATATTTCAAACATACTTGATGTCGACTTCCTTCAAAAAAACCTTTTCCAGTACTGCGGCAATTCTTTTAACGATATTTCTGCGCAACTCCAGATCCAGCGGCAAATTGGGATCCTGATGCGCTTCATTAATCCTGGTGCCGACCAGAATTTCAATAATATCGTTTTTCAATAAAATATCAGTCAGCCGTCCCGCGGGGTTTTCACGCGAAATACCATCAAAATTCTCCAGATACTGTGCGGTTTTAGTCAGGGTGAATATCCCTTCCGTCACCAATTCTATGCCATCCATTTTTGACATCGGCGGAATTTCAGTATCAAAATGACTTAAATCCATGGTCAATTCACGCTTTAGTTCTCTGGAGATAATTTCCGCCGTGGTACCGCCGCAAATTACAATATCTCCGTCAAATGTCGCGATTGTTTCTGCGCAATATGCGTCTTTTTTTCGGTCAAATGGCGGTCCCGTAAACAACAGCATCTTTTTGGGATGCCGAAAATACGCCACCCCGCAAGTCATGTCGTCTCCGGCCATATAACCCGGTTCCTTGCGCAGAGCCTCTCTCAATATTTCCTCGGATAATTCGTGCGATGAAATATCCGGACGCCGGCTTAACAATTGTTTTACAAATTCCGCGCATCCTTTGACATGCCACCCCAAAGGTAAAGCGGCAGTTCCCATGCCTGCCTGACTGATGCCGTCAGAAAAAAATATCAACCGGTCTGACGCAGACATTTTTAAATCATATATTTTAATTGCCCGGTTCTGCCATTTGGGCGAAGCCATCTCTCTGGGCACAACCTCCACCGGCACGCCATTATGAAACAAAATAAATTCCGGATTGCCCATTTCTATAATACGCCCGATACCGTTCAGGCCGACATGTACAATCGTAAAAGTGGCGTAACTGATCTTGCGCACCTGGCAAATTGGCAACGCATCCATCATAATTTCCGCAGTATGCAGAATCTGCGCTTCGCTTTCAGTTTCAAACTTTAAAGCCATGGTTGCAGTCATTGAGGCCAGAATATTAGCTTTTACTCCGGAGCCCAGCCCGTCCGAAAGCACCGCAACCAGCTGGCCGTCTTCGCGTCTCTTCTGATACTTGAAAGCATCACCGCAAATATTCTCTCCTTTTTTAGAGCGTTGACTGAACGCCAGATCTACAAAAAGTGTTTCTTCATTTTCCATGGTCGGCGTTCCCTCCATTCCGGTGTCCGGCATAGTCATCAGCAATCGAGCGCAGCAGTATCTCTGTTTCCGCCATGTGTTCGCCCAGCCGGCATGCAATATCCTGAACCGTTGCCAGGTTTTTATTGATTACTTCCCGCGCCTGTCCGGCAATCTGTTCACGGCGAAATTCTGTACTGGTCACATCGAACAGCATCGCGCCGACAACCTGTTTGGAGTCAATATTGAAAATATTTACGCTTAACAATTGTTTGCCCAGCCGCAGCATATCGCGCTTTATTTCGTTTCCGGAACTTAAAACCTGTTCAAACAAATCTGCAAAAGGAATCAGGCGACGTAAATCGGCGCCCGCCATTCCCGGCTTGACTTCATACATCATCTTGATATCTTCGCCCAGCAATTCGGCAAAGCGTTGATTGCATTCAATCAACTTCAAACCGCGTTCCACAATCACTACCGCCGCAGGGACACAACGCAGAATGGCATTGGATTTTTTCTGTGCCAGTTTGCGCAAATATGATACACACATGTTCGGCTCCGCCTTGCCCTCAATCAGCGCGCGCGCGAAATTATTACAGGTATCATAACCGCAACCGCCGCAATTAAGTTCATCTTCAGAACTGGTTTTTCCCACTCTGCGTAACGCCTTTTTCATTTCCTGAAGGCTAAATGTTGTATCATTAACCGCTGACGCGTTGTATGTTTCCATAATGTCAAGCTCGCCGCGCTTCGGCAGTTCCGAACGCATTGTGGTGTTGCCGATGACCCGTAATCTTTCCAGTAATCCCGGCGAAATATGGCTGGTACCAGGTCCATGGACGCAACCGCCGATACATGCCAGAGTTTCGATAAATACCGGCTCCTTTACGTCTTGTGGTCTTAAGCCGTTCAGCGCCTGCGACAGCGCCTGTACTCCGGAAATACAGGTATAATTGATATGCTCGCATCCGCCATGCGCGAAAATGGTTTTGTTCATTCCCCCTTCAATCGGATAAAGTACGCCTTCTTCTGCATCTTCAAGTACAAATTTGTCGTCAGCTTGAGGCTCTATTTGCCAGGGATCGATGCCTTCTTCCTTGAACCATTCGATGAGCCTTGGAAACAGAATTGCCGTATTAATCAGATTCGGATGCCGGTCTGCTTCATTTTTTTTGGCAATACACGGTCCGATAAAAACTACTGCAATATCAGCACCGAATTTTTCACGCAGCATTCTGGCATGAGTCAATGCCGGAGATAACACCGGGGTAATCGTCGAAGTAAATTCAGGAATGTATTTGCGGATCATATCAACCGCTACCGGACACGCGGAGGAAATCATGACTCCACTATGGATGCCGCGCAATGATTCAGCCAGTTGCGATGATACGACCTGAGCGCCCAGCGCGGTTTCACTTACTCCCGCGAAGCCTAGCTTATGCAGCGCCGCAATAAGATTTTCTTTCGGCAACCCTTTGAACTCGCTGATCCACGATGGCGCCAGCGACGCATAAACGGGAATTTTACGCTGCGTGAGCAGTTGGCGGCTTCTTCCAATATCCTGTCGTACCTTTTTGGCGCGTGCCGGACATATTTCGACACAATGACCGCAGGCTATGCACAGTTCCGGGATAACTGAAGCATGTCCGTTCTCTACTTTGATTGCCTTGACCGGGCAATGGCGGACACACTTGAAACAATCCTGGCATTCGGCTTCAGCCGTATATATTGGATAGCTGTGATTCATGATTTTACTCTCCGCCGTTATTCTCAGTGCCAAATTTCCGGTTCAACACGTCAATCAGTGCCCCTTTTTCCATCCGGTGGTAACAGGTGCCGTCAATAATTATGTTCGGTCCCTCCGAACAGCGGCCTTCACAACCGCTTCCCGACAACTCTATCTCTGCTTTGAAATGATTATCTTTCAGAAACTGTTCAATAATTCTGAGGTTTTTATCGTTGCCTCGTGCAAAACAGGAACTTCCCATGCAGATAACAATTTTAGTTGCCATTTTTCTCCTCCGCATTAATAAGGCTATTCTGTTGTCCAAGCTTGACCGAAAGCAGCGCCAATCCTCCGGCTATCACTTCACGTTGAACCACGACATCTTCCGGCAACTTCAGGCTGACGTTGGCAAAATTCCAAATCGCCTTGATTCCGCAATCAGTTAATTGATCCGCGACCGCCTGCGCACAAGGTGCCGGTACACAAATAATTCCTAATTTTAAACCCAACTGCGCTACCAGTTCCGGCAACTGCTTATAGTCAAATATTTCCCGGCCATGGATATAACTCCCGATTTTTGCCGTGTCACGATCAAAGGCCGTCGATATTTTTAATCCGTAATTTTCAAATCCATCATATCCCAAAAGTGCACTGCCCAGTGATCCCGCTCCAACCAAACACGCCTCAATAACCGAATCCCATCCCAGAAAACGACGAATCGCGGCTATTAACTTATCGGTTTTGTAGCCAATTCCAGGTTGCCCGGAAATACCCGTAATCCCAATGTCTTTGCGCACTACTATCGGCTCAAGATTCATATAATCGGCCAGTTGTGTTGTCGATACGAAAGGAACGCCTTCCATCTGCATCTCCACAAGCTTGTGAAGATAAGTCGGCATCCTTCTAATCGAAGGTGTCTTTTGTATTTTCATCACGGCCATAATTAATGGAAACCTTTTGGATAGTTAGATATTTTTTTATCGAATGAACATAAAATACTACAGCGTAAAACATTTTCAAGGGTTTTTAAAATATTTTTATATGAATAGTAAAAGAGTTATTGATCCGGCGGTTGCAATGCCGTATAGCGTTGGATTAAAGTGTAAGAAAATATGCCGAAAATTTAATACGAGAGAAATTCAGAACGCTGCACATGCACGACGTCAAAACGTCGCTCTAAACTTCGCGCGCGCATTATGCGCGCGCGAAGTTTAAAACAGGCATTTACGCCATATTTCTAGTTTCTGCGGATAGGACATGGCGGCATAAGCCGGGCTGGTTGAAGGTAGCAGAAAAATCTTCATTCCGGGAATTTTTTCGGGATCACAGCAATAGCGGAAAAACTTCTCTGCGCCTCTGCCGTTGAGGCAGATATTTTGCAAATTCGGGTATGATTTGAACAGTTTGAAAAAGTCATTGTAGCGGGCGTTTTTAATTTTTGCGTCCAGGCTGCCGGGACGTTCGCAGGATTTCAGGGTATCCCACAGCCCGATGCCGTGACGGTTTAATTCCGCCAGTCGCGCGGAATAGGGCAGGTTGGGATCGAAGCCGAAAATTGTTCCCATAATCGGCCAGAATGCATTGCGCGGATGAGCATAATATTGCTGTTGGCGCAACGATTCTGTTCCGGGCATGGTTCCGAGAATCAGGGTATGAGTGTGCCGGTCGAGTACCGGCGGGAACGAATTGCTCATCAGGATTCCGGCGGTTTATTCCGTTTGTATTGACCATTCTGAGCACGCGGCGAAGGTACGTGGTCATTGGGCCTGATCCGGTATCCGTTTGCGCCCAGGCATTCACGAATGGACTTAATGATTTTTTCATCGAGGCTGATTTTGACCGTGGTTTCGACAAAAATCGATTCGCCGCTTTGTGCGTTTACGCCGAAAATCACGGGGATATTGCCAGGTGATGCGCTGCATATTTGATGCAGCTTTCTGAGTTTATCGACGTATTTATCGTCTTCGCTGATGTATAAGAAAAGTTCATCGGTGTATTCGTTATAGACGTTTTCGACCTGGACGACTTTTTCAGCGAAAAGTTTAGCCCGTTCCTCTTCGCGTTTGCTGGTCAACGCTTCGATAAAAATCGGCATTTCATTATTCAGGTTGATACCCTGAACTTTGATTTCTTCGAGAGTTTTGCTGTAAATCATGCATTCAATACTGTTTCCGGCAATATCTTCCAGTTCCAGAATGGCATAAGGTTTTCCGCTTTTTCTGCTGACCATGAAACGACAGGTTTTGATAAATGCGGCCAGTCGGACGCCGCAGTTGTCATTAATCTCGTTTAACTGCCCGATTTTGACAGTAGAGAACGCTTTGGACAATTCGAGGTATTCAGACATTGGATGACCGCTGATATAAAAACCGAGCAATTCTTTTTCGCTATGCAGCATTTCGGCGTGAGAAAATTCCGGGATATCCGGTATCGCCACGGTCTGCATTTCTTCCTGTTCGGAATCATCCAGCAGGTCGAAGAGGGAGCCTTGCCCGCTCAAGCGATCCCGAACTCTGGCTTGTGCAAAACGAATGGTTTCCTCGCTGATGGCCAGGATTTGCGAACGGCGCAAGCCGAAGCAGTCAAACGCACCGGCTCTGGTCAGGCATTCCAGCATTCTGGAGTTGACCGAGCTGCTGCAACGTTCGCAAAAGTCCGTAAAGTTTTTAAATTTACCGTCTTTGCGGACTGATTCGACAATTTTGCCGGCGGCACTGCTGCCGACACCTTTGATTGCGCCCAAGCCGAAGCGTATGGAGTCATTATCGACAGAGAAATCGATGTCGCTACTGTTGACATCCGGCGATAGTACCTTGATGCCCATTTCCCGGCATTCGCTGATAATAAAAGCGATTTTTTCGGCGTTAGCCAATTCGCTGGTCAGCACCGCTGCCATAAATTCGACGGGATAATTGGCTTTGAGCCAGGCAGTACGGTAAGCGACGAAAGCATAAGCGGCGCTGTGAGATTTGTTAAAACCGTAACCGGCGAATTTACCGATTTTTTCCCAGATAGCTTCGGCTTTTTGATATGGAATCTGGCTGTGTTCGGCGCAACCGGCAATAAATTTGGCACGTTCGCCTTCAAGGACTTTGACATCTTTTTTTCCGATGGCGCGGCGGAGAATATCGGCTCCACCCAACGTAAATCCCGCCAGTTCCTGAACCACCTGCATGATCTGCTCCTGGTAGAGCATGATGCCGTAAGTTTCTTTGAGAATTTTCTCCATTTTCGGGTGGTCATACTCAACCGGCTTGGTACCGCGTTTGCAGGCGACAAATTCAGGGATAAACTCCATCGGTCCCGGGCGGTATATCGCAATCAGCGCGATAATGTGTTCAATGGTTTCTACGCCGAACTGACGGCAGAGATTCTGCATGCCGCTGGATTCAAGCTGAAATACGGAAATGGTATCACCGCGATTGAGTAAATCATAAGTTTTTTGGTCGTCAAGCAAAATTTTCGAGATGTCGATCTCAATGCCTCTGGATTTTTTAATCAGGTCGCAGGCATTCTGAATGATAGTCAGAGTACGCAGACCGAGGAAGTCCATTTTCAGGAGGCCGAGGCTTTCGCAAGGAACTGCCGGAAATTGCGTGATTACTTCGCCGTCGGACCCCCGGCTTAACGGTACCAGCTCATCAAGCGGCTGATCGCCGATAATCACGCCGGCGGCGTGAATTCCCATCTGGCGATTGAGTCCTTCGAGGATTTCCGCATACGAGAAAATTTCTTGCACTGTCGGGTCATTTTTTAACATCTCAGCGAGTTCAGGGGATTCTTTGCGGGCCTTCGCCAAAGTCATTTTGGGATCGTTGGGAATCAGTTTGGTGATGCGGTCACCGACATCATACGGGTGTCCGAGAACGCGGGCGACGTCTTTGATGACCGCTTTAGCTTTGAGTTTGCCGTAAGTTCCGATCTGGCAAACGCTGTCCGAGCCGTATTTCATGCGGACGTAGTCAATAACTTCCGAGCGACGTTTTTCGCAGAAATCGATATCAAAGTCCGGCGGACTGATTCGTTCCGGATTCAAAAACCGCTCAAAAAGCAGATTATACTTCAGCGGTTCGATATCGGTAATACGGCTGAGATAGGCCACTAGACTGCCGGCGCCGCTGCCTCGTCCGGGCCCGACCGGAATATTTTGCTGGCGTGCGTAACTGATAAAGTCGGCAACGACAAGAAAATAATCAAGAAAACCGGTCTTTTCAATAACCCCCAGCTCAAAATCAAGGCGCTTAATAATCTCTTCACGCGATCTGTCCGCATCACCGGAATAGAGTTTATCAATATTATCGACGCAAATTTTGCGCAGAAAATCTTTGTTGGAACCTTCGAAGTTTTCCACCTTGAACACGGGATAGTGATTGACTTTCGGGGCGAATTTAAATTCGATGTTGCAGCGTTCCGCCAGTTCTACCGTATTGGTTATAGCTTCAGGAACCTCTTTGAATAACGCTTTCATTTCGTCGGGGCTTTTGAAATAAAATTCATCGCCGTCAAATTTCATACGCTTGGTATCGTCAAGTTTCGACTGTGTCTGAATACAAAGCATGATTTCATGAGCGCGGGCATGTTCTTTTTTCAGATAATGAACGTCATTGGTGGCAATCAGCGGCAAATTCATTTTTTTGGACAGTTCAATCAGACCGCGATTTGCTGTTCGTTCTTCCTCGATACCGTGATCCATAATTTCAAGATAAAAATTTTCTTTGCCGACGATATCGCAATATTCACCGATAGCGCGTTCCGCTTTTGCCATGTCGCCGTCAATAATCGCCGCCGGTATCTCACCGCCGATGCAGGCGGACATCACAATCAGCCCGTCGTGGTGAGCGGCAAGCAGTTCTTTATCAATCCGCGGCTTGTAATATATTCCAGTACGGCAGGCTTCTTCAATAAGTTTGCACAAACTGTGATAACCGCTGATGTCTTTGGCCAGCAATACCAGGTGGTGGCCGCGGATAAACGGCACGGCCGGATTGCGGTCGGTGCGGCTGCCGGGGGCAACATAGGCTTCGCATCCGATGATCGGATTGATTTTCGCTTCTTTGAATTTTTTATATACATCTAGAGCTCCGCCCATAAAACCATGATCGGTAATGGCCACCGCAGGCATGTCGTATTCTTTTGCCATCTTGATCAGGCCTTCGGGTGTACAGGCTCCGTCGAGAAGGCTGTAGTGCGTATGGAGATGGAGATGAACAAAATCTGCAGCCATGATTCCTTCCTCAGAAATTGTGGCAGACTATGCCGTCACGAAGTTTCGGTTCGAACCAGGTCGATTTAGGCGGCATTATCGCGTCGGCATCGGCGATATCCATCAACTGAGTCAGGGTCGTCGGATACATGGAAAAGGCGATTGCGAACTTGCCGCTGTCAACCAGTTTCACCAATTCAGCGGTACCGCGGATACCGCCGATAAAGTCAATATCCGTGCTGGTGCGCGGGTCGTCAATACCCAGTAATGGGGTTAGAATATCATCCTGAAGGACGCTGACGTCAAGGCAACCGATGACGCCGCGTTCGGACGCGTCGAATTTCGGGCGTGCCAGATACCACTGTTTATCCAGATAAACGCAGAATTCACCGGATTTTCCGGGTTCGCGGACAGAAGTCTTTTCAATGGAAAATTTTTCCTGAACTTTCTGCAAAAATTGTTCCGGAGTCAAGCCGTTCAGCGATTTTACCGCCCGGTTATAAGCCAGAATTCTAAGCTGTGACTGCGGGAAGGTTACCGCGAGGAAAAAGTTGTAATCTTCATTGCCGGTGTGATGTGGATTCTGCGGCGCACATTCGGCGGCGGTACGCGCGGCGGCGGCACTGCGGTGGTGTCCGTCGGCAATATAAAGACACGGTACTGCTTCAAACAATTTGCTCAATGCAACACTTGAAGCCGGATCTATCCGCCACAAAGTGTGAATTATGCCGTCCGGAGCGGTGAATTGGCACAACGGTTCTGCTGCGGTAATCTTGTCTGTCATGGCGTTAATCGCGTCGGAATCGCGGTAAGTCAGAAGTGCCGGACCGGTATGGGAACGCAACTCCATCATATGGCGGGTGCGGTCGTCTTCTTTGTCTTTGCGGGTTTTTTCATGTTTTTTGATGATGTCGGCGTTGTATTCAGCAGCGGAAACCGCGCCGACTACTCCGGTCTGAATGTGACTGCCCATCTGCAAACGATAAAGATAAAGGTGTTTTTCGGGATCAATTTCAAGCGGGGCCGTGGCGCAAAGACGTTTGAAGTTGGCTGCCGCTTTTTCATATACCGCATCGCAATGCAGGTCAACGCCCGGATCCATTTCAATTTCCGGTCGCGAGACACGAAGAAAACTCAAAGGGTTACCCTTTGCGAGTTCAGCGGCTTCTTCACTGTTGACGACATCGTATGGTACTGCGGCAACTTGTGCTATTTTTTGAGGTTGGGGTAATAATCCGTTGAATGGAAGTACGCTGGCCATGTTTTTTCTCCTGTAAAATTTGAAGTTGATAATCAGTTTAATGTAATCGCAATAGCAATGCTTTCAACTGTTGCTGAAGAAATTAATCTTATGAATTTGGTAGAGCTAAAATTTGCGCGCGCATTATGCGCGCGCAAATTTTAAGATTTTTAAAAAGGTATTACAATGAGCCAAATCGGCAATTAGAAGTAGCGCAGGCATTTTGATGCTACTCTTGAAAATCATCATCAAACTACTATATTCGGAAATTGTCGAGTTTTGTAAGTGCTACCGGACGATGTTCCGGTGAAAAGAAACAAATGAGGTACGTCATGAAAAATTTATTGGCGCTTTTGACCATGGTTGTAATGTTCGGAATATTATCGGGATGCCGTGAAACCGCACCAGAGCCCGAATATCTGCCTGCGGAAATCATAACGCACGGTGAAGTGAACTTCGCAACGCAAAAAGAAACGGTAGAAAGCAAGACCCCGCAAAATATTTATAGCGGAATAACGATAGGGCAGAACACCATGAATCCGGCATGGCGCGAAAAAGCCGATATGATCGCCGCCGAAGTTTCAGCTCAGAAAAGTGAAGAATAATCCATGCATTCTGTTTTGTCCGGCTTCCGGATAATCAGTGATTTTTTGATTGAATTCCAACAAGGAGGAATCGATTATGAGCATGAAAAACAAACCAGTCGGTCTTATTGTCGCAGAAAACTTGGCAACAGCCGAAGTTTTTGAAGCGTTCGGTATTGATTTCTGTTGTCATGGTCATCAAACCCTTGAAGAATCATGCAACGCACTTGCGATCAACATCGAACAAATTGAGTTCGAACTCAAAGCGGCAGAAGAAAAATCTTCAATATCCAGCGTGTCCGATGTCAGCAACATGGCGGTGGATGAACTGGCCCGTGACATTGTCGCGGTTCATCACTCATATATGTGGTCGGCACTTCCGAAAGTAGCGAGCCGCTTCGAAACCGTAATCAAGGTTCACGGCGCACGGCATCCTGAACTATTGACCATCCAGAAGGACTTCGGTTTATTACGCGATGAGCTGGAGTCACATCTTGAGAAAGAAGAAAAAGTGCTGTTCCCTTTTATTGAAGCCATGACGGTTGCGGCAAGAGAACACCAGCCCCGGCCGCACTCTTGTTTTGATAAAATTGCCGATCCGATTGCCATGATGAAAGAAGAGCATGAGTCAGCCGGAGCTGCTTTGGAACGCATGCGTAAAGTTGCCGGCAATTACCAGGTGCCGCCTGATGCCTGCAATACTTTCCGGCTGCTTTATAAAGAGCTTCAGGAACTTGAATATGACCTTCATGTCCACATTGCCAAAGAAAATTATCTGCTGTTTCCCAAATCGCTGAAGCTCGAATCAGAATTCTAAGCGTAAAACTTGCAGCAAAATCCATAACCCTTAAATTTGAAAGGTAAAAAATGTCAGACTTATTTTCCTGGCGTCGTTTCAAGCCGATTTTAAAGTTGCTTTTGATAGTTTTGCTGTTGGGCTTTGCGGTTTACTGGGTGCGGTTTTCACCGGTTTCAGTTCGGGCGCATCAGGTAAAAAAAGGAAGCGTGGCGAATCGGTTATTGGGTACCGGAACTTTGGAAGCGCGGGTGCGGGCAGGGATCAGTCCGAAAATTTCCGGGTTGCTGGTTGAAGTGGCAGTGGACCAGGGTGATCAGGTGCGCAAAGGACAATTGCTGGCCAAGCTTGACGATGTGGATTTCCGGCATCAAGTTGCCATCGCCAAAGCCGATCTTGCCGCCTCTAAAGCGACCATTAAACGCATTGAGTCGGAAATTGCCAGCGCGCAAGCTTCGGCAGTCAAAGCCAAAGAAAACTTCGAGCGTGTTTCGATTCTTTTGCGAAGTCAAGCCGTAGCGCAAAATGAAATGGAGCGGGCAATCGAAGCCAGAGATGTGGCGGAAGCCAATCTCAATCGGGCTATTTCTGCGAAAATTGAAGCTGAACGGGTCAGCGATAAAGCGGAAGCATCGTTGCTTTTTTACAATTCTCGTCTGATGGATACCATGATTCGGGCACCGTTTGACGGGCTGGTAGTCAGGCGCAACCGCAATCCCGGCGATGTGGTGGTGCCCGGCGGAGTTATTCTGGACTTGATTTCCACTGAACAGCTTTGGATTTCCGCATGGGTTGACGAAACGGCTATGTCTGCGATTGAGATCGGACAGCGCGCCGATATTATTTTTCGCTCCAGCGGCAGTGTTGTTCCCGGCAAGGTAGTCCGGCTGGGGGCCGAAACAGATCGTGAAACCCGCGAATTCATCGTGGATGTGGAAGCGCTGGCACTCCCGGAAAAATGGGCTATCGGTCAGCGAGCTGAAGTTTTTATCGAAACCGCTCGACACAATAATGTGATTTTTATCCCTCAAAACCTGGTAATCTGGAGGTACGGAGTGCCGGGAGTTCTGATTGATGCCAAAGGTAAGGCAAAATGGCAGGAAATCAGTCTGGGCTTGCGCGACAACAACAACGTTGAAATTACCGCCGGCCTGAAGCCGGACGACATTGTATTAGGCGCGCTGCCCGGAAAGAATCTGCCTCGCGAAGGACGTGCCGTGAGGCACGACAAAATATGAATCTTGCGCTCAAGGATATCAGACACAATTTCGGCCGTTTTATGTTGACCGCTCTCGGCATCGGACTGTTGCTGATGCTGGTCATGGGAATGGGCGGTATTTATCGTGGACTGGTCGAAGAATCAACTTTGCTGATTGACCGGATCGACGCAGATTTATGGGTTGTTCAGAAGGGAACCCGCGGTCCATTTTCCGAAATTTCAAGACTGGCCAGAAATGTTGAAGATCGGGTTCTGGCGGTGCCGGGTGTGCAGCATGCCAACAGTTTTGTTTCCCACACTATTCAGCGCGAATATCGCGGCGAGCCGTTGCGGTTGTTTATACAGGGATTGTCCTGGCCGGCCGATAAAGGGGAATGGCTGCCGTTAGTTGCCGGGCGTAATATCGGTCAGGCGCATTATGAGATGATTGCCGATAAATCCTCCGGACTGGTCATAGGTGACCGGATTGTGCTTGGAAAAAATTATTTTATGGTAGTCGGGATAACTGAGCTGATGAGTTCATCATCAGGCGATGCGATGGCATTTATGACGCGTTCCGATGCCCAGTCCGTACAATTTGATCAGTCGGCGGAAGCCATACGCAACGAGCGCGCCGCCAGGAGCAAAAGACTGGAAGAAATTGATTTAGGCAGTACCAATCCGCAACTATTTGAGCGTATTGGCGGGGAATCAGCCAAAATTCCGGCGCTGGGTTCGTCAATAATCAGTTCGGTACTGGTCAATGTCGCTCCCGGCTATGACATTTCAACAGTAGCTCAAAAAATAGCCTCATGGCCGGATATATCGGTTTACACTCATCGGGAACAGCAGGATTTGCTTTTGCGGGGTATGGTCGACAAATCACGTCGTCAGCTTGGTTTGTTCCGACTGCTTCTGATCATCGTATCCGCCGTAATCATGGCGTTGATTCTGTACACGTTGACTTTGGACAAAATTCATGATATTGCCATGCTCAAACTGATGGGCGCAAAAAATCGGGTGATCCTTGGTTTAATCATGAAGCAGGCATTGCTTTTGGGCAGTATCGGGTTTGTCATTGCTTATTTTATCGGGGAATGGCTGTTTCCGTATTTTCCGCGCCGAGTTGTGATTATAAATGAAGACCTGATACAGTTGGCGGTAGTAGTACTGCTGATTTCCATTATGTCCAGCTTTCTGGGAATTGCCAAAGCTTTGCGCGTAGATCCAGGCGAGGTGTTATCATGAACATTAATCATGATTTGGCGCTGGAGGCGATCGGTCTCAATAAAGTTTACGGAAGCGGCAATACTGAAGTTATCGCGCTGAGAAATGTATCTTTGACCATTTCGCGCGGCGAGATTGTCGCATTGCTCGGTCCGAGCGGTGCCGGTAAAACGACGCTATTAACTGCATTAGGTCTGATCCGTACGCCTGATACCGGAGCTATCAACATCGGTGGCGAAGCCGTTTTCAAGGATAAACTGCTGGTCAATGCTGCTGTTTTTCGGCGACGCAACCTCGGCTTTGTGTTTCAAAAAGCGAACCTGATCCCCTTTTTGACGGCCGTGGAAAACGTTCAATTAGCGATGGAAATCAATGACGCAACACCGCGGGAAGCGCGAAAACGCGCGATGACGTTGCTGGATTATCTTGGCGTCGCAGATCGCGCCGGACACCTGCCGAACAAACTTTCGGGCGGTCAGCAACAGCGGGTGGCAGTTGCCCGGGCATTGATTAACCGTCCGAGCATGTTGTTGGCGGATGAACCGACTGCGGCTCTCGACAGTGTGCGCGGCCGTCAGGTCATGGAGCTTTTCCGTGATGTCGCACATGAACAACACACCGGGGTTTTAGTAGTTACGCATGATCACCGCGCTTTGGATGTCTTTGATCGCGCGCTGGAAATGGAAGACGGCAATCTTTTGTTCAGTCCGACTCTTAATCATGAACTTGCTGATGCCAAGTCGACTTGAGTCAGTCATCAGCCAATTTCTGATTTTTGTTGCAAAATTGCCGATTTTGTCCTGTTATTTGACTTTTAAGTCAAGGTTTTATTGCTGCTAAAGGTTATTTTATGGCAGTCAAAAATTCAATCAGGAGGCATTATGGACAAGCTAGAACAGAGTTTTCAATTAGCGGCAGAAAAATATAGTGAGTTGGGAGTTGATGTTGAATCTGCTATGAAGCAATTGGGCGAGGTCACGATTTCACTGCATTGCTGGCAGGGCGACGATGTGAGCGGCTTTGAAAATAACAACGTCGCATTGAGCGGCGGAATTCAGGCTACCGGCAATTATCCGGGCAAAGCCCGTAATCCAGAAGAGCTTCGCGGCGACCTTGATTTTGTTTTTGATCTGCTGCCGGGAACGCACCGTTTGAATATTCATTCTCTTTATGCGGAAACCGGCGGCAAAAAAATTGAGCGTAATGAGTTGGCTCCGGAACATTTTCGCAACTGGATTGACTGGGCTAACGGACGCGGTATCGGCTTGGATTTTAATCCCTCATTTTTCTCACATCCCTTAGCGGAGAATGGAACGTTGAGCAGCCGTGACGAAGCGGTGCGGCGGTTTTGGATCGAACATGGTATTGCTTGCCGCAAAATCAGCGCGGAAATGGGAAAATTGACCAGAAAACCCTGTATCACCAATTTCTGGATACCCGATGGAAGCAAAGACACTCCTGCCGACCGCCTCGCGCCGCGCGTCAGGTTGAAAGATTCGCTGGACACCATTTTCAGCGAAGAGATCAGCAAGGAATATCATCTTGATGCCTTGGAGTCCAAGCTTTTCGGCATTGGCGCTGAATCTTATACTGTCGGTTCGCATGAGTTTTATATGGGTTATGCCTGTGATAAACAAAAAGTTCTCTGTTTGGATGCCGGACACTTTCATCCGACTGAAGTTATTTCTGATAAATTGTCGGCGGCATTGCTTTTTCTTGATGACGTCTTATTGCATGTCAGTCGCGGAGTCCGCTGGGACAGCGACCATGTCGTGACCATGAATGATGAACTGCTGGCGATTGCACAGGAGATCGTGCGCAACGGATATTTGAAACGTGTCCATATCGGTCTCGATTATTTTGATGCCAGCATTAATCGGGTTGCCGCATGGGTAACCGGCGCGCGCAACATGCTTAAAGCCCTCCTTTATGCCATGCTTGAGCCATCTGACAAATTGCGCGACCTGGAAAATTGCGGCGACAACACCGGAAGATTGGTCTGGCAGGAGGAATTGAAAACAATGCCTTTCGGCATCGTTTGGGATTATTATTGCCGACGCTGTAATGTTCCTGACGGTTTTCAAGCTCTCGAAAAAATCAGAGATTACGAACGAAGTGTACTCAGTTCTCGATAATCACAGTCGCTGTAGCATAAAACCGTTCGTGCGAGATAGAAACGTGGACGCGATTGACTCCGCGTTTCTGCGCCGTCGCCAATGCCGTACCGGACAGTTTCAGTTCCGGTGCGCCATCGGCAGAATTTAATATGCAGATATCCAAAAATGAACATTGTTCACCAATACCGCAACCCAACGCTTTCGAAAGCGCTTCTTTGGCACACCAGCGACCGGTAAAATATTCTACCGGGTTTCCCCGCTGCGCCGCTTCATGCTGCTCTGCCTCAGTAAAAACACGTTCGATAAACGCGCGACCGTGTTTCTCAATCGTTTTGGACAGCCGTTCAATTGAAGCAATATCGGTTCCAAGTCCATAAATCATAGTTAGTTTCGTTTGCTTTTTGTGCTTAATGTTGTTATAGTTCCAGCTCTTAATATTATTACAGGAAATGAAAATGTCAAAGTTGAGAGAGAGAATTGTTATTACGGGAGTTGGACTGACTGCGCCTAACGGCAACAATCTTGAGGAGTTCCGACACAATCTGCTTAATGGCGTTTCCGGAATTACTACCATGGAACACCGTTATATCGGGAAAGTCAATGCCGGTTTATGCAATTTCGATCCCAAAATCTATCAAAACCGACGTGATATCCGCAATGGTACCCGTGCTGGTTCTATTTCCATTTACTGTGCCAATGAAGCGATCAAAGACGCGGGAATCGAACTCAACGACTCTACGCGTTCCCGTGTCGGTGTATTTGCCGGAACTACCGAACACGGTAATGTTGAAACCGAAAATGAAGTTTTCAATATCAGCCAGTTCGACTATGATGTTGCTTACTGGAGCCATCATCATAATCCGCGTTCCGTAGCTAATAATCCGGCAGGTGAAGTTACTTTAAATATGAATATTACCGGGCCGCATCTCTGCGTGGGAGCAGCTTGCGCAGCCGGGAATTGCGGTATTATCTACGGTGCGCAACAGTTGATGCTCGGTGAAGTGGATGTCGCTATCGCTGGTGGTGTTTCAGAAAGCCCTCATACCTTTGGCATTTTTGCCAGCTTCCGCAGCCAGGGCGCTCTTGCATATCATGAAGATCCGACCAAGGCCAGCCGGCCTTATGATCTGAAACGCAATGGAATCGTGATTTCGGAGGGCGGTTGTCTTTATGTTCTGGAAAGACTTGAAGACGCCAGGCGGCGCGGCGCGAAAATTTATGCTGAAATTGCCGGATATTGTATGAATTCCGATGCCTTTGACACCGTACTTCCACTCGCCGCAAGGCAGGCAGAATGTTTTCGTATCGGCATTGACCGTTCCGGGATTACGCCTTATGAAGTCGATCTGGTCAATAGTCATGCCACCGGAACTGTCGCCGGTGATATTCAGGAGACGATCGCTTTGCGTTCAGTCTACACCAGCGGTGACAAAACACCATTTATCAACAACACCAAGGGTTATATCGGGCATGCCATGGGGGCTGCCGGAGCGCTTGAACTGGCAGGTAATTTGCCGTCGTTCAATGACTTGACGGTGCATCCTTGTTTGAATGTCGACGAGCTCGACCCGGAGTGCCAAATTCCGAATCTGGTTTACCGCAAACCGGTAAAAGCCGATAAAATAGACTTTATTGCCAATAATTCTTTTGGAATGCTGGGCAATAATTCAGTCTTGATTATAAAACGCTTCGACCCCTGATCCTTACATGAATATGATGCTGCTGCATGAGAATGATTTTATCGCACCGGACCGGGTTTCCATCTGCGGGCGGAGAGCAGTTCATATTCGTGAAATCCTGAAAAAAGAGCAGGGCAGCTCGATTAAAGTCGGTAAAATCAACGATTTGATGGGGAATGCCGTGGTTGTTTCATGGCATGATGACGCTATCGAGTTGACTGTGAATCTTGACTGTCAGCCACCGCCTGCACTTGGCATATCATTGCTTCTGGCGATGCCGCGACCGATTGTCTTTAAACGTCTGCTGCCCGCGATTGTCAGTATGGGAATAAAAGAGCTTCATTTGTTTAACTGTCAGAAAGTTGAAAAAAGCTATTGGTCAAGTTCCGTTTTTGATGAGCTTGACAGTCTTGTCTGGCTTGGGCTCGAACAGTCCCGGGATACTATTTGGCCGCAGATCAAAATACACAAACGTTTCAAGCCGTTTGCGGAAGATGAAATTCCGTCTATAATTGCCGGAAAAACCGCACTGGTTGCTCATCCCGGATCAGAGATATTTTGCCCTGCAGCATTAAAAAATCCGGCAGCGGTTTGTGTTGGTCCGGAAGGCGGCTTCACTGATTTTGAAGTAGATTTGTTATTGCATCAGGGATTTCAGGCAGTCAGTATCGGTACCAGAATTCTCCGCACAGAAACTGCGATTCCGGCAATTCTCGGAAGACTTGTCGGTAGCTGCTCCTGAGTAGCAAGTTACTCCGTAATTGCTTTTTGCGTTAATTTATTACAAATATATTTCAGGAATTTATTTCCATTCTATTGACATTTAATAACTTTTACATTATAATAGTGGATAATATCCATTAATATAAATAAGTTGGATTTTAATATTGATTAATTGTTATAACCCGTTAGATTTCAATATAAAAGAGAGGGTGTCATGAAACTGAATCAGGATGATATGGAAGGGCTTGCAAAGCAGCATGCGGAAAAATTGAAGTACTGGTATGACTTGCTAAAAGAGATCATGCCGGACTATTTTTTCAAAACTTTCAATTCGACGCAAATAGCGCGAATACTGCCGAATTTGTTCAACATAGACAGCCAGTCTGGAATTCAGCGTATAGAATGTGAAAACAATATTATTTTGATTTATCTAAAGAGCGAAGAAAACAATCTTCTTGTGACCAGCCGGATGATGCGCATTCACAATATTGCGGGGGCAGTTATCCATGAATCCAAACAAAAAATAGTGATCAACAATGAGCCTCGTACGCTGGTCATAGAATATTATGCGGTAACTAGTCAACTTCATCTGGGTGGAACTCCGAACATCTCGTACAAGGATTTGGCAGCAGCCTATAAGAAGAAATTTAAGAAAGCAGAACCGGAACTCAAAGAAATTTACCAGCGTATCAACTGGTTTGGAGTATCAGATCTCAATGCGGAAAAACTGGCGGAAAGGTTGAAATGGGCGCTTGATGCACAAGATAAAGATGTCATCAAAGTAGGAATTGAAAAAGTTAGCGGTCACGAATTGCGACTGACCCTGGCTCGCACCTGTGCTGCGCAGCGCGGCGGTTTCCTGTATAAGCTTATTGAAGCAGTTCATTTGAGCGGCTTCAATATTGAGCGTGCATATTTTCGCGATTTGACCCGGCAGGATGATATCCATACATTTACGCACATGCCGGTAATTGTTAATACACTTTATTTAACTTCCGACAAAGACATTTCTCTCAATTCAAAAAAAGTTACCGGACTTTTGCGGGAATTAAAACTGGTCAACTGGGTTGATATGCTTGATCTTTTTCACCGTGAACTGGTTACCAAGCTATCATTTTCGCTGGCAGACACCAACCTGATCAGAGCCGTTGCCGAATTTATCCATACGCAGTTGTCTTTTGTTGATCGCAGTGCCTACAACAGTGCTGATATCTATCGTTATATGGCCTTGTATCCCTCAATTCTTTCCGATATGATTGCCCTTTTTTATACAAAATTTGATCCGGAAGCAAAAAGAAATGAAAAATCATATGCCAAACAGGTCAAGAAGATCGGCAAAGAAATAGATGACATCAACAGCGGAATGCATGATAAAGATACCTTGGTCAAGACCATTTTCCGGAGCGCGTTTAATTTTCTGCAATGTATTCGTAAAACCAACTTCTTTGTCGAGAACAAGACCGCTCTGGCGTTTCGCCTTGATCCTTCGTTTATGCATTTTTACAGTGCGTTTTCGGAAAAATACCGCAACTCATTTCCGCAAGATGATCCTTACGGAGTATTTTACTTTTTCCGTGAAAATGCCATTGGCTTTCAGGTACGTTTTTCTGAAATTGCCAGAGGCGGCTGGCGGACGGTGATGCCCCGAAACAGCGGCAACGAGCTGGAACAGCGAGACAACTACGAATTTGCCAAGGACGAGATATTCCGGGAGGGGTTTGTCCTTGCGCACACTCAGCACTTGAAAAACAAAGATATTTACGAAGGCGGGGCCAAAATGATTACTTTGCTGAATCTCAATGAGAAGAAGCAGTTTGAGTCCGCGCTTTTTGAATCGCAAAGGACAATTTTTGATGCTTTCCTGAGTCTTATTAATTATGACAAGAACGGCAAACTAAATCCGCAAATAATCGATTATATCGGCAACAAAGAAATAATTGAAATCGGACCTGATGAAAATATGTTTGATGTAATGATTGAATGGATGGGAAATTATGCCGAAAAAAGCGGATATACCCTGAAGTCTGGAATTATTTCAGGCAAGCCTGACTGCGGGATAAATCACAAAGAATACGGGGTTACTTCTTTTGGCGTTCACCAATATCTACTGAAAACATTGAACGAGCTCGGAATCACGCCGGAGCAGGATCCGTTTTCAGTAAAAATCTCCGGAGGCCCATTCGGCGATGTGGCTGGCAATGAAATACGGCTTTTGCTGCAGAAAAAGAATTCTGAATACATCTATCCCAAACTGAAAATTGTGGCTATAACAGATGGGCCTGCCGCATTGTTTGACCCGGAAGGAATTGATCGGGAAGAACTTTCTCGACTGGTACTGACCGCAAATCTTGATTCGTTCGCTTCCGAAAAACTGAAAGGTGAAGGGGCATATATCGTTTACACCAAGCCGCAAAAGAGCGAAAAATCGGACAGATATTTGATGATTTGCCGGCACAACGATAAACTGACGGAAAAAATGCTGAGCCGCGATGAATTCATGAAATTGTTCCAAAACAATCTCTATAATTATGCGGATATTTTCATCCCATGCGGCGGCAGACCGTCAACGATTGATATTTCAAACTGGCAAGATTACTGTCCAGGCGGGAAAAACAGCTCCAGAGCAATTGTTGAAGGCGCAAATTCCTTTATCACTCCTGCCGCACGCGATAAACTGCAGGATGCCGGTATCTGGATTATAAAAGATGCCTCTGCCAATAAATGTGGTGTTATTACTTCTTCTTACGAAATTTTGAGTGGCCTGATGCTTAATCCAGATGAATTTAAAAGCGTAAAAAAAGAACTGGTGGCAGAAATTATGGTTAAATTACGCACTCACGCATGCCGTGAGGCTGATTGGCTATTTTTACAATTTAAGACTTCGAAAATCAAATTAACTGCTTTGACCGAACAGCTCAGCAGGCAAATTAATGCTAAAAATGTGGCGGTTTCAGAGTATATTGATACCCATCCTGAACTTATCCAGGACCAAATAATTCTTGAGCATTTGCCGGAAATTTTCCGCAAAAGATTCAGTGATCGCATAAACCGCATCCCTGATGAATATAAAAAGGCGATAGTTGCTGTTGATTTGGCGACCCGTATTATTTATAGCAAGGCAGATAATCTCGAGCACGAAATCAAGTCGGTTCTTTAAGCTCACTTGTATGATCTTTATGATCAAAACTAAACCGAAGCAATGATCGTTTCGGTTTAGTTTTTGAACTCAAGAACATGATTCTTGAACTTCAAAGACAGTTGAGAATGTAGATTTATGGTATGTGCTTAATTATTAATCACGTATTTGCTTTTAACGCTTTTCCCTTCAGGTTGGCCCGGGGTACTGTAAAACTCGAAAGTCAGATATTTCCGCTGTAATTCAACCGTTATCTTATTTACTTCAAAACACGCCTTCTTCTTGCTCGAAGCTTGTCTTTATCAATTACCGACACCATGAAAATCGACAATTAAAATTTATCAATCCGGATATATTAAGGGTTGATTTTTTGATATTCGTAATTATAATAGTAATATATTTCGTAAAACGAATAAAAAATGAGGATTATTATGATTATCGGATTATTGAAGGAAATAAAGACTGAAGAGTATAGAGTTGGATTGACACCGTTCGGCGCCGCTGAGTACGTAGCTGCTGGGCACCGGGTGTTGGTTGAAAAGTCTGCCGGCATAGGAAGCGGGTTCGCTGATATAGAGTATCAGGCCAATGGTTGCGAAATTGTCACTGACCGCAAAAAAATAGCCGATGACGCTGGAATGATCATAAAAGTTAAGGAGCCTTTACCGTCTGAATATGATCTTTTCCATGGTGGCCAGATTCTCTATACGTATTTACATTTGGCTGCTGATCGTCGCTTAACTGAAGTACTGCTGTCACATAAAGTGAGTGCTTTTGCTTACGAAACCGTTATGGAGGCTGATGGATCTTTGCCATTGCTGGCGCCGATGTCTCAGATTGCCGGGCGACTGTCTGCGCAGGAAGGCGCCAAATATCTTGAGAAACCTTGCGGCGGGCGCGGAATCCTGCTTGGAGGGGTACCTGGCACAAGCAAAGGCAAAGTGTTGATTCTGGGCGGTGGGGTAGCGGGTTCAAATGCTTGCCGGATCGCTCTAGGCATGGGGGCTGATGTAACGATTATGGATATTTCTTTGAAACGTTTGACAGATATTGAGCAGATTTTCGGCAACGCGGTGAAGACGATTTATTCAAGTCGCAACAATATTTTGAGCGAGCTGACGCAGGCGGACCTGGTGATTGGCGCAGTGTTGCTTCCAGGCGCACTTGCTCCGCATTTGATTAAGAAAGAGGATCTTTCGCTGATGAAGCCGGGTTCAGTAATGGTGGATATTGCGATCGACCAAGGAGGATGTTTCGAGACTTCTCACGCAACTACCCATTCCGACCCGGTTTTTGTGGTAGATGGCGTTGTCCACTATTGCGTAGCCAATATGCCTGGTGCAGTGAGTATGAGTTCTACTATCGCACTGGGTAACGTGACAGGTCGTTACGGATTAATACTCGCAGGCAATGGTACAGAACAAGCTATCGAAAAATCGACTGCTCTGAAAATGGGATTAAACTGTTTTAATGGGAAATTAACTAATCAAGCAGTAGCAGAAACACACAAGATGGATTATCATATTATATGATGGATGATATTGATCAAAAAATCGTAGCCGCATTAATCGCTGACGGCCGTGCGGGCAATAATACTATTGCCCGCCAGCTCGACATCTCTGAAGGCACTGTAAGAAACCGGATTCGTAAACTGATAGATTCTGGTTATCTCTGGGTTTCTGCATGGATTAATCCGGAAATGGTAGATAATTATCAGCTTTTTATGTTAGGCGTCAAAGTGTCCGCCAGCAAGGATCTAACTAAAATTGCTACGGCAATAGCCGAACTTAAAGAAGTTCAGTCCGTTTGCATAAGCACTGGACGCTACGACTTACTGGTTGAAGTTTGGCTCCCTTCCAAGCACGGCCTGATTGAATTTATCGACGGACCAATGATTAAAATCGACGGTATCGTCTCAACCGAAAGTTTTTTGGCCATGAAAACATTTAAAAAATGGCTCGATCCTGGGCAGTAGACCAGATAAAAAGTGATTTAATTTGTCTCTTTTTAGGTGATATTCCGTTTTTATTAAAAATTTATTTTGCTTTTCGGTTTGACATTTTATTCAACCTGTGGTAACGTTGAGATATGCAAAATCAAGGAATCACATGGCAGGATTAAAAGACATTGCTGAGAGCACCGGGCTATCAATCAATACGGTAAGCCGCGCCCTGCGTGGGAACGGTTATGTTTCAGAAAACGCTCTGAAGAAGGTCCGCGCAGCGGCTGCAACATTGGGCTATACCCCAAATCGTGCAGCGCGCAGCCTCCGCTTCAACCGCAATTTCGAAATTGCGGTGTTGGTCTTTATCGACAAAGATCCCAACGCAAAGTCCGATGAGTTGAATATGGACAAAATTATTGGGATTAAAAACTTCCTTTCTTCTCACGACTACGATATGAACATTCATTTTGCTTTTTCTGAATACGGTTATACCGCAAACGGTCAACGCGAAATGAAAAACATTTTGCTAACTAAACCGGCCGGTGTAATTATCATCGGCAATGGGACTCAACAGCTCGGAATGGCTGCTGATTGCGTCGTCGCAAATCTGCCGGTCGTGTTGATTTCATATTCCCGTATTCCGGATCTCAACTGTGTTTATATCGACCGCGAACATGGGGTTATGGATTCCGTGAGCTATCTTTACCGTCTTGGGAAGCGGCAGATTGTTTTTGCGGGTAGCAAGCAATGTGTTGGCCGGACTGCCGGCTATCGCAAAGGAATTGCTATGCATGGCCTGACTGAACATCTGATTCCGGTTTACGACTATGCGAAAGACGGACTTGCCGGGATTGTTCAACGAGGAATCGAGACTGCGCGCATAATTCTGGAGCAAGTTCCGGATGTTGATGCCATACAGGCGTACTCTGATTATCTGGCGGCCGGACTGTCCCAAGGTTTGCGGGCAAACGGCAAGCGCATTCCCGATGATATTGCGATTGTCGGATTTGACGACCGGCAACTTGCCCTGTTTGTGACTCCGCCATTAACCACACTGGCGCAACCTAATGCCGAGGCGGGCAGATTAGCGGCTGAATTGGTATTGCGCCTGATTGACCATGCGCCATCAACCACTGAGGCCATCAAGGTACCAATGAATTTAATTATCCGTAAATCAACGGAATAAAAATAACAAAAGGAAAAAAACATGCAAGAAAAAAAATTGAAAGTCGGAATTATCGGAATCGGTGGACGCGGCATGCTCTTTGCCAGTCTGGTTGGACGGCGCAAGGACTCGGTACTAGCCGCACTTTGCGACACCAATCAAGTGAGAATGGAAAAATCTGCGGCCTCATTAAGCGCAAAACCTAATTTCTATAAATCTGCGGAAGCTATGATTAAAACCGAGCAACTGGATGCCGTAATCATCACCAGTCCCGATTTTTATCACGAAGAAAATGCCATTGAAGCCCTCAATGCCGGAGCCAATGTCCTGATTGACAAGCCTTTAGCCACCACGGTGAAAGGTTGTGAAAACATCATTGATGTTGCCCGTAAAGTCGGCAAAAACGTAATGATCGGATTCAATCTTCGTCATCATGCCGTGTTGAAAAGAATGAAATCAATTATCAGCGCCGGCACCATCGGACGCGTATTTTTAATCGAAAACCGTGAATTTTATGATGGCGGCAAAACCTATATGTCACGTTGGAATCGCCTTTATGAAGAATGCGGCGGACTATGGATTCACAAAGGCAGTCACGACTTCGATGTTTTCCAGTGGTTGCTGGACTTCCCAAAACCTGTGAAAGTAAGTGCTTTTGCCGGGGTCAATGTGTTGAATCGCGACAATATTCCGTTTGAAGTTAAGCCGGGCACTGATGTCGGACCCAATTGCCATTCTTGCAAATACGCGGATGTCTGCCCCGATAAATACAGTATTCCTGATATTGAAAACGGCCCATGGAGCGATGAAGCCGCTTCGGTAGACGGTTACTACAAAGACCTTTGCATGTACACTTCCGACAAAAATAATCATGACAATGGAATTGCTATCGTCGAATATGAAAATGGCGCACGCGCCAGCCACCTGGAATGTTTTATCACTCCGATCAGTGATCGTCGATACACTATCAACGGCACACTTGGACAAATTGAAGCCAGCCTGACTGACCGTAAGATAACCGTGTTGCCGCGCTGGAGCAAGGAAGTTGTTACTTATGACATACCGGAAGAAGATGGCGGTCACGGTGGAGCTGATCCTAAATTACTGGAAAACTTCATTAAGGTCATCAGCGGTGAAGTCGCCAATCAATCAACGACCGAACACGGAATGCTCTCAACCGCAGTAGGACAAGCGGCAGAGTTGGCTCGTCGCGAAAATCGTGTAGTGATGATTGACGAGTTGTTCAAAAAGTAACATCTCGAAAAGCTAAGTTATCTGGTGGCGTTTGCCTTAAATGTGCAGACGCCACTTTCTATATTAGCGTTAATTCACACTGAAAAAGCATCCAGATATTGGGTGCCCAACTTACAATTTAAACTGATTTTTTGCAGTGCTAAACTTCGCGCGCGCATTATGCGCGCGCGAAGTTTAAAGCATCAAATCATTATCCGATTTGAAGATGGTCATCATTGACATTCAACCTGAATACGGTTTGTGTTCAGCGATAAACCGGCTCGAAGTTGCTGCATGCACGGTAATCGGCACCTTCCGGTTCCATTCCGAACGCATTCCATGAGCTAGGTCTGAAAATATTTTCTTCCGGCACATTATGCATACAGACCGGAATCCGGAATATTGACGCCAATGTAATCAGGTCGGCGCCGATATGGCCATAACAGAATGCGCCATGATTGGCACCCCAGTTGGCCATTACGCTATAGACATCACTGAACGGTCCTTTTCCGGTAACCCGGGGGACAAACCAGGTGGTAGGCCAGCCCGGATCTGTACGGTTTTCAATAATTTCGTGAATATCATCAGGCAATTCAACGGTATAACCTTCGGCAATCTGCAATACCGGCCCAAGTCCCTTGACCCAATTGACCCTGGACAAAGTAACCGGCATGTCGGATCTGGTCAGAAAGTGGGATGAAAAACCGCCGCCTCTGAAGTAATCATTGACTCCGGCACGCCAATCCGTGGCATCAAGACATTTTCCCGCTTCTTCCGGAGTGATTTTCCAGAATGGCTTCATTGCCGGTTTGCCGTTGATTTCCTGCTGGCCGGTACCATCCATAGTGGTGGAACCGGAATTGATCAGGTGAATTATGCCGCCGGCAGCCATGCCGGTAAATGCTTTGCCGGTTACCCGTTTGACGGCATCCGGACTCCAGTAAGTACGAACATCAGAGAAACCCTGTGCCGTGCCGGTAAGCAAATGTCCGAAGAGCATGGCAACACCATTCAAGGCATCATTTTCGGTAGCCATGACAAACGGCTGACGAATACCGTTCCAGTCAAATGATGAGTTAAGTATAGTTTCCATGAAGTCGCCATTAGGATAAAAATCCGTCCATTGGCGTTGTCCTTGAAATCCTGCGGCAATAGCATTGTGTCCCAGTGATTCTTCAGGGAAACCGAGTTCGGCAAGGCGCGGATTACCGATCATAAGATCGCGTCCTATCATTGCCATCTTGACCAAAAACTGCCATATTTCTTCTTTGGTTTCGGCGGACTTCTGTTTTGCCGGGGGATTCACGTCCCGCCCTTCACGGCAATTCTTTTTTACCCATTGCAAAGCTTTTTCATATTCAGCCGGGTCGTAAATACCGGATTGCATGCGCCTGATGATTTCAGTTGAATCAACCATTTCGGAACGCATACCCAGGTAATCCTCAAAAAAATCAGGATTGATGATTGAACCGGCGATACCCATCGAACAGCCCCCGATCGACAGGTAGGATTTGCCCTTCATGGTCGCTGCGGCCAAACCCGCGCGCACGAAACGGAGTATTTTTTCGCGGACATCAGCCGGCACGGAAGTATCGGAAGCATCCTGAACATCGTGACCGTAAATGCCGAATGCCGGCAACCCTTTCTGGGTATGTCCTGCCAGCACTGCCGCGAGATAAACCGCGCCAGGCCGTTCGGTACCGTTAAAGCCCCAAACCGCTTTGGGCGTCAGCGGATCCATGTCCATGGTTTCCGCGCCGTAACACCAGCAGGGTGTGACGGTCAGAGAGACGCCCACTCCTTCCGCGGCAAATTTGTCGGCACATCTGGCCGCTTCCGCGACGCCACCGATACAGGTATCGGCGATAACACACTCCACCGGGAGACCGTTGGGGTGTTTCAGACTCGAACTGATCAGTTCAGCCGCGGTGCGAGCCATATTCATAGTCTGGTTTTCAAGCGATTCTCTGACCCCATTGCAGCGTCCGTCAATGGTCGGACGGATTCCTACTTTCGGCAGTCTGCCGTTGAGTCTTTCAACCGGACGGTTGCGTTGCAGTGTACTGATATCAGCCATAACAAAACTCCTTTCTTTTCAGGTGGGTTAATAATTTATAAAAAACTTGAAACCGGCTGTTTACGGCCGGATTATGACCACAAGATGTTCGTCAAAGGGCGGCAGTACAAAATGTATCCAGTCGCCATTCATATTGAAATCAATGTTTGTATTGTTGACCGGATCAAAAATGCGGGACGGCTTGAACCCGGACTGAACCGCAACATTTATACCGTGTACCGCCACCGCGTCATTGAGCACCTCAAAACTGTCGACATGACGCCGACTGACGATGAAAGGAACCGCCTGCAACACCAGGTCGCCATTCTTTCTGCTGAGTGCCAATTCGACAATGCCCGGCGCGTCGGACTTGATCCGCCGTTTGGGTTCAGGAAAATATTTTGACAGCAGGGTTTTCACCAGATTGAGATGGTGAACATGACCGGTTTCCATGTACGAATAAAAAAGACTTGGAGCGATAACCACGACTTTGCCCTTGCCGAATGGCTTTGCCGCAACCGCGCTGCCGGTAGCTTTTTGCGCTACCCCGTGAAAATGCCCGTAAAAAGCCTTTCGGGAACGCACCACCGAAGGAAGCATCAGTTCAGCCAGCGTTTCCATATCCGGTTGTAACGTCATGCGATAGGAGCGGGTATGGGTGTAGATCGGCATGTCGGGCATATTCGCGTTCAATGCCTCTTTGACCTGATAATAACAGCCCGGGTCCGGCAGCATTTCCAATTCGTCAATGGATAGAAATTCCTGAAGTTTACGAGTCGCTTCCGGCGTTTTCCCCTTTAACCCTTCGTGACACGCAATCAACAGGGCGCCGTTTTTTACGGACTCGATGATCTGGTCCACTTCTTCGCTTTCGCAGGTGCTGTGGTTAAGGATGATGGCGCCGTAATCGTTGTAGTCGGTTGTCGGCGAAGAAATATCCCATTGATAATGGAGCTCGGTCAACATTTTGCTTAAGCCGGTTATCGCAGTCATGGGATTGAAAGCAGTGGCCGATTCTTTGCCCATGGTGGCGGTGAAAACCGACATGCGGCGCGGCTGGGGAATTAGAATCTCTTTTTCCGGTTGGCCCCCGACGCAATA
>Ga0172377_10000746_pt1 | contig 31711 bp, 27 predicted proteins | sample Pumphouse3metaG_FD_119749 | JGI IMG/M metagenome (GOLD analysis project Ga0172377, IMG submission 119749) | Leachate microbial communities from a municipal landfill in Southern Ontario, Canada - Pumphouse #3 metaG | ecosystem: Engineered > Solid waste > Landfill > Unclassified | place: Canada... | reverse complement strand
TGATTTTTATGAACCATCTCTTCTAAAGAAGGTTCATAAATAGGTATAACTCCTTTATTTAATGCATTAATTTTTTTTTCATCTATATCTACACAAGTAACATTAATTCCCATTTCTGAGAAACAAGTACCAGAAACTAAACCTACGTACCCAGTTCCAACTATTGCTATATTCATAATTAATTTTGTTTTGATACAAATATAAATAAATTATCTTTGTAAATTAAATATAAATATATGGAAAATACTGCAAAACTAAGCAAAATCAGAATCATAATATCTTTAATTTACATTACTTACATAGCTGTAGTTTTTTTCCTTACACAGCATCAGTTCAAACAGACTTTAGATCTGAATCTAAATCAATATTTTCTAGGTATGAGATTTGACCATATCGTTCATTTTATAATATTTCTTCCATATTCTATCTTAACATGGGTCACATTAAACTATGCAGGAAGAAAAATAGTAAAAGAAGGCACTAAAAAGATTAAAAACATATTTATTATTTTGATAACTGGAATAGCTTTTGGCACTATCACAGAAATACTTCAAAAGCTTATAACCACATCACGTCAATATGATCCTAGCGATATAAGAGCTGACACTATTAGTATATTAGTAGGAATAGTGATAGCTATTTTACTAGACAAATGGTTTCTTAAGATTATGAGAAGAACGATTAAAAATTAATAATGGTTAATCAGCTAGTATAATCATTTCACAATTCTTACAATCGAATTTTACACGAAAACGTTTTCCATTGTTAACTAAGATTAAATCTTCATTAGATTTAGAATTATTATACTTTGGACATTTACCCAATTCATATCTTATACAATACTTAGTTCGCATAAGTTCCTGATTTAGAACAGGTTTAAGCTCATAAGCAGAATCTGGAGATATATTCATGTCTTCATATACAGCCTTAGATAAATCGTTAGAACAATTAAGATTAGTAACTTGTTTTGGCGCTATTGGTGATTTCTTTTGACTTATCTCTTGAGTATTTATTTCTTTGCTATCATTTAATCTTATTTTCTCAGAAAGCATCTTAGCTAACTCACGACGTATAGCATTTAGTTCCGATAGTGGCATAAAACGAATAGGATTCATATTCATTTTAGAAACTTGAAATTTAAATATATCGGTAACTTTAGAAAACTGTTGTTTAATATTTTTTAATGCTAAATCTGCATTTTTCGCTATCTCCCCGTTTTTAGGTAAAGAATAAGATACTGATATACCATTTTCACATCTAGCCAATACCTTATCATCTACAAATTCAGTATTAACTATCATAAATCTTTTAGGCATATTATTTTCAAGTTCTTTCTCGAATAAAATATTATAATTTCTATAAACTCTTACACCTGGTTTTAGTCCTTTTACATTCTTAGTCTTAACACGTGATATATGTTCCTCATTCGATTTAACAGCCGTTTCCACACGAACACCTATAACGTTATTATTAGCATCTGTAAAACATATACCATCTCCATTAGATAAAGAAATCCCTTTATAAATAAATTCAGTGAATTTTCCTTGATTAAGTATTTTAACTACCTCACCTACATACTCTCCCATAGATTTCGCGAAATTTCGTGAATTCCATTTACCTCTTTCTCCATCAATAAACAACTCTGTATATCCCCTGTTAAAGGTATATTCAGGTCTTGGATTAAACCCTCCTTGAAGAAAACCATGAGATGATTTTTTTTCTATTATCTCATCAAGTTTTTTTCTATAATAGCGAGTCACATTTTTCACATAAGAAGCATTCTTTAACCTTCCCTCTATCTTAAACGATGTCACTCCTGCATCCACTAATTCTTTAAGATGATTAGAAAGATTTAAATCTTTAAGAGAAAGAATAGGTTTGTTTTTCAATATGACATTCCCTCTTAAATCTTCCAAATCATATAGAGAACGACAAGCCTGCACACATAATCCTCGATTTCCACTTCTACCTGTAAGATATTGGCTCATATAACACTGTCCGCTATACGAAACACATAAAGCACCATGTATAAAAGCCTCCAATTCACATTTCGTAGCTTGTCTTATCGCCTTTATTTGAGCTATAGATAATTCACGAGCTAATATTAATTTTTTAAATCCTAAAGACTCAAGAAACCTAGCTTGATCAACTGTTCTTATATTAGTCTGCGTAGAAGCATATAGGGCAATAGGTGGAATATCCATCTTCAGAATACCTGAATCTTGTATAATCAAGGCATCTACACCTATATCATAAGCTTTATAGATATATTTCTCGACCTTATCTAATTCATCATTATATAATATGGTATTTAGAGTTAAATAAATTTTAGCTCCAAATTGGTGTGCATATCTCACCAATTCTTTCAAATCTTCGAAAGAATTTCCAGCAGCTTCTCTTGCTCCAAAAGAAGGACCAGCTATATACACAGCATCGGCACCACAGTCTATAGCTGAAATGCCGATACTTATATTTTTAGCCGGTGAAAGTAACTCTATACCGGTATTATTCATGTGTTTTTTTTATAAACCTAACTTAAAGCTTTAACTCTACTAAGAGCATATTCTTTAAATTTAGGATTCTTTACTATTTGTTGATAATATTTACGAGCTTCAGCTTTTTCTCCTAATTTTTCAAGAGATGTAGCTAATTGGAATTTCATAGCATCTGCATCTTTAGCATTTGGAGATAATTTCAAATATTCTTTAAAACCCTCAGCTGCTGCTTTATAATCTTTAGAAGAAATAGCAGATATAGCATATAATTTATAAGCTAAAGCATTTGGTTGAACATCGCTAGATTTTTTAGCATATTCCATAGCTTCCTTATATTTCTTGCTAATTCTCAAAGAATTAGATTTCATAACAAAATATTTAGAAAGTTGAGCATCTGCAGTTTTTTTCTGACCTAATGCAGAAGCTTTACCATATGCTTCTATAGCTAAGTCCTCTTGTCCACTACGTGAAGCAGCCATACCTAATCTTAAGAATGCCATAGCATTATTAGGATTAATTTTTACACTTTTAGCATAAGCGTCACTCGCTCCTTTATAATCTTTTGAATTTATTAAATCGTTACCTTGTCCAAGATAAATATCTGCAATAAAATCACTAGCCTTTTGTGCAAATTCAGTATTGCCAAATTCTTTAGCTTTACTTATAGCTTTTTGCTCTTTAGCTACTGCTTCTTCATATTTTTTCTCTTTAGCTAAATCCTGTCCTATATAATAATATAATTTAGGAATTACTGTTTTACAGTTATTTGCTAAATCAGCAGCTTCAGGCCCGATAGTTATCGCATCTTGTAATGCTTGTTCAAAACCAGCTAAAGCTGAAACTTTATCACCACTGTTCATAGTCATAAGTGCATCATTATATTGGTTAGTCGCACTTTCCATATCTTGAGCACTAGCAGCACCAAACATCAATAAAGACAATACAAGTATCGAAATAATCTTTTTCATAACTTCTTTTATTTAATTTATTTATTTTCTTATTTTAGGAACGACGAATTTTATGAACGACAAAAATATAAAAAATATCAATTACATACAATATTTATCTTATTTTTGCACTATACACTTAATATTTTAAAAAAATGAGAAGATTTCTTTATATAATATTTATATTTTTTCTTTTATCTTTTACTAATATTTCAGTTAAATCCCAAAATATAAGTACATTACCAATCGATCCAAGAATAACTCAGGGAAACTTACCTAATGGGTTACACTATTATATAATCAAAAATAATACCACAAAAGGGCAAGCTAATTTTACATTAGTTCAAAAAACTGGAGATTCAGCTCCTGATGATGCTTACAATAGCATGAATTCTTTCTTACAAGAATTAGGAACACGGGGCACTAAAAATTTTCCTGATGATAATTTTTATAAATACCTTATATCTCTAGGCATCAATCCCGTAGATAATTTTGATTTTTCTTCAGATCTTCATAATTCTTATTATAGAATATCTCAAGTCCCAATTAATAAATCAAACAATATCGTAGATTCAACTCTTCTTTTACTTTATAACTTAACTTACGACATCAATTTTGATGTAACTACTATAAATAACGCTAAAAAATATATTAAATATAAAATTTTATTAAATCAAACTCCTCAAAAGAGAATTTTTTATAATTTAGGAAATAAAATTTTCTCTAATTCGAAAACATATTTTAAAATTACTGATGATTCTTTAATAAATCACATAGATACATATAATCTAGAATCATTAAAAAAATATTATAGCACTTGGTTCAGACCAGATTTAGAAGCTCTAATAATAGCAGGAGACGTAGAACCTACTAGTATAGAACAAAAAATAAAATCTCTTTACCAAACCATATCATCTGCTGATTACAAGCCTGCATTCATGCCAGAGAAGATAAACACTACAAATCTAACACATTACGCAGCTTTATCAGACCGTGAAATCAAAAATACACACATCGGCCTCGACATAGCTCAGAATCCATTGCCTGCTACATTGAAAAAAACCGCAGCTGCATATCTTACAGATTATATGAATAGTCTCACTTGCTTTTTAATCGAATCTCATATTAGAAAAGCTACTTATGGAAAACTTCCTTTAGAGAGTCTTAAAGTCAACTATAACTATTTTTTCAATCTTTTAACCTTAGAAGGATTAAATATAGATATAGAAATAGCTCCTGAATATGGAGAAGAAGCGATGAGTCTACTATGTAAACAAATCGCATTTATAAGTAATCATGGATTTTCTTACGAAGAATACTCTACAGCTCGTGATAAGTATATCTTCGATATGAAATATAAATATGATAATAGAGATAATTTGACCAATAAAGAATTTTCCGACAGATGCATGGAGAATTTCATAAACAATAGAGATCTTAGCAGCCTTGAACTAAAAACTGAATATCTTACTAAGATATCTAAAACTATTTCTATTGATAATTTTAATGACTATGTTAAATCTCTATTGGGAAATCAATCCAATCGTGTAATAACATATTGTCTGCCAGACTTATATAGGAATCACAATATTAGTGATAAATCTTTAACAGATCGAGTCCGTAATATTTGTGAGCAGGCTATATCTGATACTAGTTATCATTTTAACAATTCTATACATTCTGACTCACTGAACGTAGTAGTAAATCCTGGATCTATCACTTCATCCAGCATAGAAAATACGACCAAAGCTCAAGTATGGTCACTCTCGAACGGAGCGACAGCTATTTTCAAAGCTAACAAATCAGAAGCTAGCAAAATTTATATTGAAGCTATAGTTAAGGGCAATTATCCCCAAGGTATTATTTCATCTGATATACAAGCTCTTTACCCAGATGAACCATTCTACATGTCTGAAATTAGACGTCAAAAAGGAATTACCATAAAATACGCATCAGAGCCTTATGGTTACAAATTAACGGGTAAATGTTATTCTAAAGATATCCAGACCCTTTTACAAATGATTTACCTCAAATTCACTCATGACCCATTACCTGCTAATCTTTCTAATTATACTTTTTTAATTTCTGGAGATATTAACAATAATAATTTAGAACATTATGTATGTAGTTATTTAGCGTCTCTTCCTGCACGTAAATCAAATTATCAAGAAGCAGAGAAACGTATTGACAATACAATGAATGGAAGTATAAATGAAGATTATCAAGATATGGAAGTCCCTCACTATAAGTATAGAATAAATATTTCTCGTGAGATCGAATTTGACTTTAAAAATAGATTAATTAATAAGATGGCTCTTACCGCCTTTAGAAAAAGTCTGCAAAACGAACTTCACAATGTTAACTTCCCTGCGAATGTCTCTTTCGCATCGGATGTTTATCCAAATAATAGTATGTCGCTTAATATTGATTTCGTTTTATCTGAAGAAAATTATGCTCAACTTGACGAGATAAAAAAATTAATTATTAATGCAGCTATTAAAGGTATCTCTAGCGCAGAAACCCAAGCCATTAAGAATCAATATCTAAACGAATTTAATATAGCACAGAATTCAGATATCTCTTTTTGGTGTAAAATATTAGAATATAAATATATCTGGAATCAAGATTATTTTACTGGTTACGAGAAGATCGTCAAAAGTGTTAATGAAAGAATTTTAGATGCTAAACTTTTAAATTTCGTAGAAACAGGAAAAGTTACTTGCGAGATTCAGAAACCATCTGCCAATTATAATAACATTCCAAAAGATATTGATAATAACGAATCTGAAAAAGATTTATTTAACTTTTAACATGAATACAATAATAGAAATTAATAATATTTTAGTCTCATCTGAAATAGTTTCAGAATATTTTGCTTGCGATTACGAGAAATGCAAAGGCATTTGTTGTATAGTAGGTGATAGTGGAGCACCTCTTAAAGAATCTGAATGTGAAGATCTCGAAAAAAATTACTCGGCCTATAAAAATTATTTGACTGATGATGAAAGAAAAATCATCTCTAAAAAAGGATTTTTCGAGATAGATCAAGATGGGGATATAGTTACTCCTTTAATGGGCAAATCTCAAGAATGTGTTTATACTCATATAGATAAAAAGGGAAATTGCTTCTGTGGTATAGAACTTTCTTACTTAGCTAATAAGTCTAAATTTCATAAACCTATATCATGTTCTTTATATCCTATAAGGGTTTCTAATCTTTCTAATGGATATACAGCTTTAAATTTACATAGATGGGATTTATGTAAGGATGCATATATTAAAGGACGTAAAGATAACATTAGAGTATATGAGTTTTTGAAAAAGCCTCTTATAAAAACATATGGTCAGGAATTTTGGGATGCTTTAGATGCTGCAGCCAAAGTGGTTAATGTATAAAATCGAAAAAGAGAATAATATACAGAATATTATTCCCTTTTTACTTAACCTAAAACTTAACCTATGAAAAAACTATCTGACTTAAAATTATACAAATCCTGTGCCAAAAGTTTATTTTTTTATTTAATTCTTATATTTTTATAAAAATTATTTACCAGATTAGCGAAACATATCTTAGAATTTACATTTGATAAGATGTTTGTACGAGTTAATTCTATACTAGAATAAGATCTTCTTACAAATTTTCGTGGTAATCTCTTAGCAAAAGAAAGCACATAAGGTTTTTCATCAGATAGCATATGTGCTAACTCCGGATTTTTCATCTGCACCATTAATACTTTTCTTAAGAAAGTCTCTGAGAAAAGTAAAAAGTTCTTTTGATTTTCTCTTCCTATTCCTGCCATTTGCTCTCCCCACTTTAAGGCTGACGATAAATCTCCGACAATACATTTCTCTAACACATCGACTATGCGCTTAAGATTTATTTCATGAGATTGAGAGCCTTTTATGCTTTCTAATGCGAGTCCTATGTTTCCTTCTACACTTTTAGCGTGTGATATAGCATCTTCTCTTGATAACTTGGCTGCGGGGTTTGCATTGCCATAACTAAGTAAATAATTCGCTAATTCATCTATGGTAAGAGGTTGAAGACGAATCATAAGACAGCGTGAACGGATAGTTTTTAGAACGTTTATCTCAGAATGTGTGATAAAAATAAAATATGTCCCTGGATAAGGTTCTTCTACTATTTTTAATAATCTGTTAGCGGCATCAGTGGTCATGAGTTCTGGTTGAAGAATAATCATGTATTTATTGCCACCCTCATAAGATTTTAAACTCATAGTAGAGACTATTTCTTTAGCTTCTCCTACATTGATAACTCCGACTTTATTTTCTATTCCTATAGCATCTGCGAGAGCTTCATCTGTAAAATATGGATTGTCTATCAATAACTTTCTCCATATCGGTAAAAAGTTATCACTTACTGATTTTCCTTTCGCTCCTAAGTCTGATTTTTCAGAATTATTGACTGGAAAAACAAAATGTACATCAGGATGTACAAGGTGAGACATACGATGACAAGAAGAACATTCACCACAAGAATCTCCATCATGCTTATTTGAACAAGACATATATTGAATTAGGGCCAAAGCGAGTGGTAGTGCTCCATAGCTACTTTTTTCCACTAGCATTAAAGCGTGTCCTAAACGCCCTTGATCAACTATTTCTACTAGCCTTTTTTTAAGTTCTTCGTTCCCAATAACATCTTTAAACTGCATATTTTTAGAGATTTTGATAGTGTTACAAAGGTAGCAAAAATGCGTGATTTATAATAGTAGTAATTAATTCAAATTTCTTATCTTTGTACTTTAAGATAAAAATATGGAGAAAAAAAATATAAAATTCGACTGTGATAGAGGCTGCACTACAGAGAGGTTACCTAATGGAGAATTGAAATGTGAATTGAGAGATGGTTGCTGTAAATTAAGTGTTTTTGATTGGTTGGAACGAATTACTGATAATACTAGTAAGAACTTATATGAAGTTAGATTCAAGAATACTCGTAAAGCTATTTTTCTAAATAATTCTGGAGAAAGCATAAGAAAAGGTGATATAGTAGTAGTACAAGCTAATTCTGGACATGACGTAGGTATAGTCACTCTAGAAGGAGCTATGGTTACTAGGCAAATGTTAAAAAATCACATTGACCCAAAAACTTTTGAATTTAAACAGATTTATAGAAAAGCTAAAAAATTAGACTTGGAAAGATGGCAAGAAGCCATATCACGAGAACATGATACGATGATTCAAGCTCGTAAAATAGCATCGAGTCTTAAGCTGAATATGAAAATTGGTGACGTTGAATTCCAGGGAGATGGCACTAAAGCTATTTTTTATTATATAGCTGATGAGCGTGTAGATTTTCGTCAATTAATTAAAGATTTAGCTGATGCTTTTCATATCCGAATAGAAATGCGTCAAATTGGAGCACGTCAAGAAACCGGACTTATCGGTGGACTTGGAGTATGTGGAAGAGAGTTATGCTGTGCAGGACATATTAATAACTTCAGATCTATCACTACTCAAACAGCAAGAATACAGGATTTATCACTAAATCCTCAAAAACTTGCAGGACAATGTGGAAAATTAAAATGTTGTATCAATTATGAAGCAGCAGTATATATGGACGCTAGAAATAGATTGCCACGTGTTAATGGCCCTATTGAGTTAAAAGATGGTAATGCCTACTTGATGAAAACAGACATCTTAAAGGGCACTATGTATTTCTCTTACGATTCTAAATCGGTAGCCCAACTTTTTCCTTTACAAATCGATGAAGTAAAGAAAATCTTATCTATGAATGCGAATGGTGAAAAACCAGAATCATTAATAAAAGAACCTGAGTTTGACCCAAAGAGTCAGTTTGTAGATGCTGTAGGTGTAGACAACATAGAACGTTTCGATAAAAAGAAAAAGAAAAAGCGTAACAATAGACGTAAATCAAACTCTAAGCCTAGACAGAATAAAAAAGAGAACAATACAAATGGCAATGCTGCTATGAATCCTGCTAATCCTAACAGGGGGAAAGTTAATAATGCAGCTTCTAATAGTCCAAAAGCTTCTAAGAATAATGCTAGAGGTAAAGGAAAAGGTCCTCAAAACAGAAATATGAATAAAGGTCGTAAGCCTAAAATAACCAAAACTGACGTCAAATGACATCAGAAATAAAGTATATTATTATAAGTTTATTTTCTCTATTATTATTTACTAATTGTAGAGAGAAAAAACCTATGATAGAATATTTTAATTTTCATAATCTCTCTAATAAAGAAAAGAATGAAGGGTTCATTCTAAAGAATAAAGTAATATTTGATGAAAGAAATAATTCTTCAACATTATTTCTATGTGCCAAAATTAGAGAAAAAAATTGTCCTGAATATTTCAAATTAGATATAAAATTTCTTAATCCTGATAAAGAAGAAAAAACAGAACATATATCACTTCCATGTAATATCAATAAGATAAAAGAATATATAAACAATCACCCACAAGAGGGACTTTCTATAAAGAAATCAATTACTGGATATGATTTAGAATGGACTTATAAATATGACTTCATACCGATGAAAAGAGGTGAATGGGAAATATCTATTAAAACATACAGGAATAGTCCATGGTTATTAGGATTAGGCTTTTCATGTATTCCAACTACAGAAAACTCATCTGTTGTAAATAAATAAGTAAAAATGAGCGGAAAAGATAAATTAAAAAAATTCAGAGAAAACGAGTCATTTACCTGCCTCGTTCAACCAACTACAGAAGATGTATTAAATAAAGATCATAATATTAAAGGTCATTGGGGAGAAAAGATGTTTAATAATTCGAATCCTATCATATTAGAATTAGGATGTGGAAAAGGAGAATACACTATAGCATTAGCGGAACGTTATCCTGATAAAAACTTTATAGGTGTCGATATTAAAGGTGCTAGATTATGGAAAGGTGCGAAATATGCTACAGAACACGATATGCATAATGTAGCATTCTTAAGGACAAGAATAGAATTTATTAATTCTCTATTCTCAGAAGAAGAAGTTTCTGAAATATGGATTACTTTCGCAGACCCTCAAATCAAAAAACCAAATAAAAGACTTACCAGTCCTATCTTCCTTGAAAGATATTCCCATCTTTTGAAAAAGTATGATTCTATAAATGAAGAAGTCGGAACTATACATTTAAAAACTGATAGTCAATTACTTCATGAATACACACTAGAAGTGATTAAAGAAAGAAATCATCATCTTATAGAAGCAGATAATGATATTTATAATTCAGGAAGAATAACAGACGAAAGTATCCTTTCAGTCAAAACATTTTATGAAATGCAGTATCTTAAAAAGGGAATGCCGATTACATATTTAAGATTTAAATTATAATTCTATGATTTTATGATAGAGTTAAAGAACGTACTAATAAAATCATAAGATTTTTCACTTCAGAATCTTCAAATATAGAAAGACTATTTACTGCCTTTTCTATAAATTCATCTAGTCTTATTTTAGCATCTATAACTCCGTTATTAGACAATACGAAACTAGTTACTTTATCTATTAATATAGATGACTTAGCATCATTACCATTTTTAATAGATATACTTTTGATATCTTGTCTAATTAAATTTTCCTCAGATGGATTTGCTTTAAAAGCACATAGAAGAGGCATTGTTATCTTTCTTTCTGAAAGGTCTGAACCTACATCTTTACCATCTATTGGATTTGTTTCATAATCCAAAATATCATCACGAATTTGAAATGAGAGTCCTAAATTAAACGCATATTCTGTAACAGCAGATAATTTTTCTTGAGAAGCTTCAGACACTATAGCTGCACTTCTTACAGCAGCCAGAAAAAGACTAGCAGTTTTTTTATTTATAATATATAGATAATCTTCTTCTGAAGTATCTACTGAAAGTGCTTTTTTCTGTTGGTACATCTCGCCATAAGCTAAATCTTCAAGAGTCTGCGCGAAATTTTTAATAGTCTGGTTACCACAGTTTTGATTTATAATAATATTAATGGCTTTAGATAACCAAAAATCACCAATAAGAACAGGAATATGTGCTGGAAATTCTGAATACAGAGTTTTATGTCCTCTCCTCATAAAACTTTCATCTACTACATCATCATGTAATAATGTAGAAGTATGAATAATCTCTGCAGCTGCAGCTATAACTTTTGTTTTTTCATTTATAGTGATATCCTTACTACAAATATCTGCAGAAAGGAAAGCTAAAAGAGGTCGAATTTTTTTACCTGAACCCTTTAGTATATAATTATTAACATCATTAAGTACATCATTAGAAGAATGTACAGTATCAGATATAATAGAACTGACTTGTTCTAAGTCAGTTCTATAATATTGTTTTATTATTTCTAGATTTTTTCTTAAATCCATTTATAAGGAGTTTATTAAAAGAAAAAAACTACTCCAAGTTCAAAACCTCTAAATTTAGAATCTCTGTATTCTTTTTTCAAAAAAGAAGTAGCCTCACTACTAATTGTTGAACTAATAGATTGATTATCAAAATCTTGTAAAGAACCAAGAGTCCATTTATATCTAGCTGTAACTTGAAGAGGTCCAAGATCTACACCTCCACCTAAACCAATACCATAATTAAATTTTCTGACATTATCTTCGAAATAATTTTCTATATCTTTAACATCGACAGAAGAAGAGGTGTTAACTAAACTAACATCTGCTTTATTTCTAATCATATAATTTACGAAAGGTGAAACTTGACCAAATACTCTAATCGGACCTAATCCCAAACCATATTGGATATTTACTGGTAACTCTATAAAGCCTTTTTTAAGTTTTAATTCACTTAATTCAGCTAAACCTGAAACATTTTCAATATCTTCTAAAGTCGAACCACTTGTAGTATAATATAGTTCTGGTTGTAAACTTAAACCAGTAAAAGGAATAGAAAGTTTATAAGCTAACCCTATATTAATTCCAGAATATCCTTTCAAATCATCAGAACTTGTAGAATTTAATTTAAGTTTTGAAGCATAATTAAGCCCTACTTTAATTCCCAGTCCATTTTTAGCTTCTACGCTTAAAGCCGTCAACGATAATAATGATATTATCATGACTAATTTAAAGATTTTTTTCATAATAAAATATTTTGATGTTTAAAATTTATTAGGGTTAGATCTCAGACACTAAAAATAAATATTAAAGAGCATTAATTTTTTCCATGATTTTAGCTTTAGTAGAAGCTCCAACCATTTTATCAACTAATTCTCCATTTTTAAAGAAAAGAAGGGTTGGAATATTTCTTATTCCAAATTTCATAGGCACCTCAGAACATTCATCAACATTACATTTGCCAATTACTACTTTTCCATCGATTTCTTTATCAATCTCTTCTAAGATTGGGCCAATGATTCTACATGGGCCACACCAAGTAGCCCAAAAGTCTACTACTACAGGAGTTTGTGAGTTTTTTACTAACTCATCAAAATTTGTATCTGTTACTTCTATCATAATAATATTATTAGTTATTTAACAAAATATCTATATCCTAAATAGATATTAAATCTATATAAAAGATTTTCTCCGCTAAGATAGAAAATTTTTTATTAATTATATTGATTTCTCAATATTCCATACAAATGCATGAACACCGACTGATTCGTTCCTTTTATCTAACTTCTTAATAGTTAAAAGAAGTTCATCTACTCTCTCATCCTCGACTACTACCATCATAGCTGAATTTAATTCGGGCCATGTATGAGTTCCTCTACGTGGCTCTCCTTTATCACTTCCTCTTCCTTGAACTTCTTCAAACATAGTGAAACCTTTAATTTTCAACACATCTAGAATATACTCTACACGTTCTGTATTTGATTGATTAAATACTATAAATACTGATTTCATTATTCGTTAATTTAATTTTTTATAATCATTAGTATCATACTGATAAATATCATCTTTTGAAGTCGCTATCTTCATAAAAATAAATTTCTTTCTATTTTCTTTCTCTTTATCTCTTTCTCCATGACGAGACATAAAGCCATATAAAGTAGGAACAACAAACATCGTCACAAATGTTGAGACTATCAAACCTCCCATAACGACTACACCCATCGGTCTCCATAACTCTGCACCTTCACCAGTACTGAGTGCCATAGGTAACATTCCTAAAATAGTAGTCATAGCAGTCATAAGTACAGGTCTTAATCTTGACTTACCAGCTATTTCTATCGCTTCATTTAATTCATGACCTCTATCTCTCATTAGATTAATATAATCCACTAATACGATACCATTTTTAACCACGATACCAACTAACATAATCATACCTAGTGCTCCAATCATATCGAGAGATATACCTGTAATCCAGAGAGATAAGACTACACCAGAAAGAGCGAAAGGAACAGCTGCCATAATAATACCTGGTTTCTTGAATGATTCAAACTGTGAAGCCATGACTATATAAACTAACAGAATAATTAAGAGTAATAAACTTCCTAAATCAGCGAACGTTTCTTGTTGGTCTTCATATGTTCCTGCTAGAGCTGTATTCATACCATTAGGAATAGTAACATCTGACATTATATTTTGAATCTGTGTAGCTAGTTCTCCTAATGATACTTTATATGGAGTAACTTTTACTGTAACTACACGCTGACGGCTTTTTCTTTCTATAGTAGGTGGTTCCCAATTTTCACCTATAGAAGCTAGCTCTGCAAGTTTCATTAATTTGCCTGAAGGTGTAGGTATGGTTAAATTCTTTAATTTATCTAGAGTGTTTCTATCTTCCTCTACTAGTCTAACACAAATATCATATTCACTACCATCTTCTTTTAAATATCCAGATAGCATCCCATTTACACGATTCCTCACATATGAAGATATCATACTAGCATTCAAGCCTAATTCAGAGGCTTTTTCTTTATCTACAGTAATTTTCAACTCTGGACGATCTTTTTCTCTACTAATAGTTACATCTCTAGCCCCTTTTACATTATCTTTAATTAGATTTTGCACTTCTTCAGCAAATATATTAGTCTGATTAAAATCATATCCATAAATCTCTACATCTACGGTAGATGCACCTCCGGGACCAAACTCACTAGAGATCTCACACTGATAATCAATAATTTCAGGATATTTAGACATTTCTTGTCGTAGAACTTCTGCTATTTCGAAAATAGATCTTTTTCTTTTAGATTTCTTTTTACAAACTACAGACATCGAGATTTTACTATTATTTGTAGAAGAAAATATAGAACCTACATTACCCTCATCATCAGACCCTGCAGTAGTATTTATTCTTAATACACCAGGAGCTATAGTAAAGAATCTTTTTTCAAGTTGTCTAGCAGTCTTTAAAGTTTCATCAATACGTGTTCCTGCCTGCAATTCTACGGTTACACTTAATTGGTCATTATCACTATTCTGCATGAAGTCTGTACCTATTTTACCGATTCCATAAGGTATAAGTGAAGCTATAAAAAATATCACAGACATACTGATAGTTAATATTTTATGATGTAGTACCCAGTTTAAAGATTTCGAATAAAGTGCATCTATCTTATCGAAACTACTTACTATATATTTTTGGTACCAACCAGTCTTTTTAACTTCTACTATATTACCATTACTATCGATTTTAATTTTTTCCTCTTTTAATATTTTAGAGGCTAACATAGGTGTTAGAGAAATAGCGACTAAGGTAGATGTTGACACTACTATCGTTACTATCCACCCTAACTGTTTAAACATAATACCTGCCATCCCATTTAACATAGTCAATGGTACGAATACTGCTACTATAACCAGCGTAGTAGCTATAACAGATACCCAAACTTCATTGGTAGCATAAATAGCCGCTTCGCGGGGACTTGCACCTCGTTCGATATGTTTGGTGATATTCTCTAAAACCACGATAGCATCATCGACCACCATACCTATTGCCACGGTTAAAGAACTAAGAGATATAATATTCAAAGAACTACCTGTTACTGCGAGGTATATAAATGCTACGATTAGGGCTATTGGAATAGTTAAACTTATTATTAAGGTAGAACGCCAATCTCCTAAGAAAAAGAATACAACTAATACTACGAATAATAAAGCATAAGCTATTGATTCCTCTAAAGAATTTATGGAGCCTTTAATATTGTCAGAAGAATCACTTACTAGCACTACATCGATATCAGCAGGAAGTATTTTTTCTATCTTAGCCATCTCCTTTTTAACTTCCCTGCATATAGCTACTGTATTAGCTCCGGACTGTTTTGATACCATTAAACCAACACTCTCCTTCCCATTTAACTTTTCATCGAGAGTTATATCTTTTATAGTATCACGAACATTCGCTATATCTTTAACAAATACTTTTTGACCAGTAGGGAGAGTAGTAACTACTATATCGTTTATCTCTGAACTTTGAATGTATTGACTTCTTACTTCCATCTGATATTGGTCAACACCCATTTTCACAGTACCAGAAGAAAGATTTATATTATTATTCGAGATAGCATTACCTACTGTTTCTAAAGGGATACCATATGCGTCTAGTTTTTCTTGATTTATATCTACATAGATATATCTATTAGGAGCTCCTGTTACTGTAATATTACCAATTCCATTTACTCTGTTTAATTTAGGAACTACATCATCATTAATAATTTTATCAAGACCAGCATAACTCTCTTTAGCCATGAAACCATATCTTAAGATTGGCATCATACTAGTATTAAATTTAAAGATATTAGGAGTCGAGCATCCATCTGGAAGTAATGATTCATAAAGTTCCAGGTAAGATCTTACATCATTTACGGCCTCTCCCATATCTGAGCCCCAATTTAGCTTAAGTGTAACTGTGGAAATATTATCTTTAGAGGAAGAAGTCATCTCATCTAATCCATCAAGAGCATTAACTGCATTCTCTATAACCTTTGTTACATTTGTCTCTATCTCACTAGCATTAGCACCTTGATAAGTGGTCATGATGGTTATATAGGGAGGATCCATCTGAGGAAACATATCAATAGGTAATTTTTGAATAGAGAAAATTCCTATTACCACGACTGCCACGAACACTAACAAAGTCGTTACAGGCTTGTTAATGGCTGTTCTATATATACTACTATTAGCCATAGTTACTTATTTTACAATATTTAATTTAACTCCCTCTACCAATTTTGACTGTCCAGTAGTTACTACTTCCATACCCTCTTTTAATTCAGGACTTATAATCTCTATATTATCATCAAATCTCTGCCCTAGATTAACGAATATTCTCTTCGCTTTTCCCCCTTCATTAATATAAATATATCTATTGTTAGAACCTGTAAGTTTTAAAACAGAAAGATAAGGAACTAGTAAAACATTATCTTTACCAATCAATAATTTAGTACGAACATACATACCCGGACGTAATTTCATATTCTGATTTGGAATTCTTAGCTTAACAGTAAATGTATGAGAAGTCGGGTCAATAGTAGGATATACTATCTCTACTTCCGCATTAAATACCTTATCAGGATACAACTCAGAAATTATATTCACTTTCGTTCCTTTCTTTACTCCTGTATAATAAATCTCTGAAACATTCACTAAAGCTTTCAGTTCTGAAATCTTAGTTAGAACTACTACTGGACTTCCAGAGAGAAGTTCTCCATTTTCATAATTTTTAGCAGAAATAACGCCATTAAAAGGAGCTTCGAAATATGTATTTTGTTTCAAAAAGTCTAATTGAGCCTTCGCCTGGTCAAGACTCATCTTAGTATTATCATAATTTTGTTGAGAAACAGCATTACCTTCCTTCAAGCCCTCCATTCTCTTCATTTCAGTCACAAGATTATTATAAGTAATGAGAGCATTTTTATACTGTGTTTGATCCATTCTAACTAAATCATCTCCTTTCTTCACATGATCTCCCACCTCGACGAAAATTTTCTCTATATGTCCTTGAATAGAAGGAAAAACATTTAAAGTAGTATAACCTTCAAGAATAGTAGATAAATTAATCGTCCTTGTTATATTTTGTTTTTTAAGAATCGTAGTTCTAACTTGTTCAACTTTCGTTATCTTTTTGACTTCTTTCGATTTCTTTGTTCCTGAACAACTAGAAAGAACAAATAAAGAAGCAGCTACGAAAATCCATTTTATAAATTTCATTTTATTACTTTTTATCATTTTTGAATTAAAAAACTATTTATTTAAAAGAGTCTCCAATTGAATTTGAGAATTAACAAAATCAAGAAGTGACTGAATATAAGTATTCTGAGCCTGAATAACATTTGTACCAGAAGTAGTAATATCAACGCCAGAAGCAGTACCATACTCATACTTCTTAGCCATATTATTAAACAACCTTTGCGTCACATCTACATTCTCTTTTTGAATCTGATACTTTTCAAAAGAAGAATTCAAATTATAACATAACTGCCTATACTGCATCTCTAAAGACTTCTCAGTATCGATAAGAGTATTTACACTCTTTTGATAATCATACTGAGCACTTTTCAAAGCTTGATTTCTAGAACCAGAAGAAAAAATCGGTATAGAAATAGACATACTAATCATATTTGGAGGAGTCATATTAAAAGTAGGCTCATCACTAAAATACTTCTTCTTAGTATAGCTATAACCAAGAGTCAGCGAAGGAGCGAACGACCATTTAGCTATATCAACCTTCTTTCTACTAATCTCAGCACTCTGCTCCGACAACTGATAAGAATAATTATCATTAACGATAAAATCTGATGTCAATAAAGAAAGTGCAGTATCCACATTAAGTAAATCATCAATCGTTTGAGTCAATTTAATCTTTTTATTAACATCCAAATCTAATTGAAGTCTTATAGAATTATAAACGGCCTCCAAAGACCTTTTAGTAGAATTAATAGAAGACTTCATAGATGACACCTGCACCATAATCTGATCAGCATCCACCTGCTCCGATACTCCCATCTCCACAGACTTATTAGAAAATCTAAGCAAATCCTCTAGACTCTTTAAATTCTCTTCAAGCAAACTCACTGTCTTAGTAGTAACCAAAGCAGTATAATACAACAACTTAATATTATCCCTTATTTCCTTCTCAGATTTTTTCTTAGTCACATCAGCCATCCTCTCCGATATCTTAGCCACTTGCACATTCACCACCTGTGCACCACTAATAGATATAGAAGAAGAAGCCACGATCTGTCCACTTGGAGGCATAGAAATCGTCTGTCCGCTAAAATCCATCTCATACCCACACATATTACTATAATCGACCTTAGCACTAACCTGCGGCAACATCGTCGCTATAGCCTGCCAATGAGCAGCTTCTGCCTTTTTAATATCCAAATCAGCATTTTCAAGAGAACGATTATGATTAACTGCATAATCTTGTGCCTCCTTCAAACTCAAATTCATAATAGTAGTATCCTCTACCACCATACCAGGAATCTTATTCACCTTCGCCGCCTTAATACTAATACACGGCAATGATAACATCGTCGTCACAGCGATTATCCACAAGGTTACTTTCTTCATACTTTAAAATTTATAATTATTATTTCTACTATATTTTCCAATACTATTTAAACTTCTTTTCATCTTTAAGATATCCATCTATAATTTCTCTACCTTTTTCTGTAGTTAAACCTCTAAAATGAATTAAAATTAAATCCCTGAAAGCATCAAATCTAGTTCCATTATAAAGCTCCACTATCTTAGAATCATCAAAATCCGCGATAAGAGAATCAAAAACATAAGGAGTCCTCTTCAGATCAACCAAAGCCTCATCAATTATACCCTGCTCAATACTCTTCTTAAACGATTTCTTCATCTCCTCCAATCTCATCAATCTCAAATTCATATACACATTATAATATACATCAGGATAATACTTTTTCAATTCTTGCTCCCTTCTTGCAGTCTTCTCTGTATATAAAGATTGAAATCTATAAAACATTCTAAACATCATATCTATCGTATTTTCAGAATCTGCATTAGCCTCCATTGATTTTTTCTTACTAGTAATTATATACGATTGGATACAATCTGAAAGAAGAGTCTTCTTATCTTTAAAAAGTTCATATAAAGTTCTTTTAGAAATACCATTAGCTGCAGCCACATCATCCATAGTAACGACTTTGAAGCCATTTTTAAAAAATAATTGTCCTGATTTTTCTATTATATATTGTTTTTGATCCATCTTAATATTTTAATGTTCGATAAATATTCCTGCAAACATATATGAAAACTTTTAAAATTCCAAAAGTTTTAATCTTTTTATCTTGATTCATTTTTATATATTTATAAAATTTTATATAAATATTCTTATTAGTATTTTTCCAAAAAACAAATAAATAATTACATTTGTATAAAACTATGATACAATGTATAACGATTTTAAAGAATTTTTAACAAAAGAATTACAATCTATTAAAGACGCAGGTCTTTATAAAGATGAGAGAATTATCACTACCGCCCAAAAAGCAGACATAAAAGTCAAAGGTGGGAAAGAAGTTCTAAACTTTTGTGCCAACAATTATTTAGGACTAGCTAATAATCCAGAATTAATAGCTGCAGCTAAAGAAGCGCTCGATGAAAGAGGATATGGTATGTCAAGTGTAAGATTTATATGTGGAACACAAGATCTTCATAAAAAGCTTGAAAATAAAATATCTGAATTTTTCGGAACAGAAGATACCATTCTCTATGCATCATGCTTTGATGCTAATGGTGGACTATTCGAACCTCTTCTTAGCGACAAAGATGCTATTATTTCCGATTCTTTAAACCACGCATCAATCATAGACGGTGTTCGCTTATGTAAAGCTAAAAGATATCGTTATGCCAACGCTGATATGGATGAGCTTGAAAATTGTTTGAAACTATCTCAAGCACAGCGTAACCGCATTATCTGTACAGATGGTGTATTCTCGATGGATGGTAATGTAGCACCTGTTGACCAGATATATAAACTAGCAGAGAAATATAATGCTATGGTAATGGTTGATGAATCTCACTCAGCTGGAGTCGTAGGAAAAACAGGCCGAGGAACCACAGAACTATATAACCTAAGAGGAAAAGTAGAAATAATAACAGGAACTCTTGGAAAAGCATTCGGAGGAGCAGTTGGAGGATTCACCACTGGTAAAAAAGAGATTATAGATATGCTACGTCAACGTTCACGTCCATATTTATTCTCAAATTCAATTCCTCCTATGATAGCAGCCGCTGGTTCAGCCATGTTCGACATGATGACCAGAACTAACGAATTACAAGATAAATTACACGAAAACACTGCATACTTCGTTAATAAGATGAAAGAAGCAGGATTCGATATCAAACCAACCCAATCTGCTATATGTGCTGTCATGCTATATGATGCTAAATTATCGCAAATAATGGCAGACAAATTATTAGAAGAAGGTATATACGTAGTAGGATTCTACTATCCGGTAGTTCCTAAAGACTTAGCTCGTATTCGCGTTCAGATATCAGCTGGACACACTAAAGAACAACTTGATAAATGCATTTCTGCTTTCACTAAAGTAGCTAAGGAATTAGAAATAATAAAATAATTTTCTAATAAAAAAATTAAAACTGAGAAGTACAGTATAAAAGCTTCGACTTGTGTTTAAAAAAAAAACGTCCGGAATATCGGATAACTAAAAGCTACTCTCTAGGGAGTAGCTTTTTCTTACACAAATAATACGTAAATCATAACTACGACACTTTATAACAACACATCAGATAAAAAATCTTCAATGTTAATATACTTTTTATAGACTTCTAATAATACCCATCTCGAGTCCTCGTAATTCTGCCAAACCACGAAGCCTTCCAATACAAGTATAACCAGGGTTAATTATTTCTTTATTAAGATCATCAACCATTTGATGCCCATGATCAGGACGGAAAGCTATAGAATGCCCTCTTTCTTGATTAATTTCAACAAATGCTTTCATAACCTCATACATATCCACATCACCCTCCAAATGATTATCTTCATAAAAATTTCCTTTTCCATCTCTCTTAGTACTGCGAAGATGAACGAAATTAATTCTCTCTGAAAAATGATGCATCATATATACTAAATCATTTTTTGGATTAGGACCCAAAGAACCTGTACATAAACATAATCCATTAGAAGGATTAGGTACAGCATCTGCTAATAATTGAAAATCATCAGCACTACACATAATCCTTGGTAATCCAAAAATTTGCATAGGAGGATCATCTGGATGAATAACTAATTTAGCTCCCACACTATCAGCTACAGGACAAACCTCTTTCAAGAAAAATATTAAATTTTCACGAAGTTTATCTTTACTAATATTCTTATATTTATCCATAGCCTCAAGTAACTTTTCACAAGTAAAAGACTCTTCAGCACCTGGAAGTCCAGCTATTATATTTCTTGTTAATTGATCTTTATCATCCTCTGACATAGAATCAAAACGAGCTTTAGCTAAAGCTATTTCTTCTTTCGAATATAGTTTCTCAGCACCTGGACGCTTTAGTAGATAAAGATCGAAAGCCATCATAGCAGCTTTTTCAAACCTCATAGCCTTAGAACCATCTTCAAGAGGATAAGCTAAATCTGTACGAGTCCAATCTAGGACAGGCATAAAGTTATAAGTAATCACATAAATCCCACAAGAAGCTAAATTACGAATGCTCTGTTTATAATTTTCTATATGTTGTAAATAATCTCCTGTTTGAGTCTTAATAAATTCATCTACTGGAAGACTTTCTACGACAGTCCACTTAAGACCTGTCTTTTCTATCTCTTCCTTGCGTTTATTAATTTCTTCTACAGTCCATACATCTCCATTAGGAATATGATGAAGAGCTGTTACTATACCCGTGGCTCCAGCCTGACGGATATCCCATAAAGAGACAGGGTCATTAGGACCATACCATCTCCAAGTTTGTTCACTATATATCTTTTCCATATCTATAAACAAAAGGCGTTAAATCCTCCGTCAACTACAGCCACAGTACCTGTTACAAAAGCTGAAGCATCACTTGCTAAATAATGAAGAGTACCATTCAACTCATCAGGACTACCAAAACGACCAAAAGGAGTCTGTTCAATAATTTTTTTACCTCGAGCAGTAAGACTACCATCTGGATTTGTTAACAAATCGCGATTTTGATTAGTTAAGAAAAAACCTGGAGCCATAGCATTAACACGAAGGCCATTTCCGAATTTAGTAGCTAATTCAGTAGCCATATACTGAGTAAAATTTGAAATAGCTGCTTTAGAGGCACTATATCCGACTACTCGAGTAAGTGGTCGAAATGCAGACATAGAAGAAATATTTATAATACTACCTTTTTTCTTTTCAATCATAATAGGAGCAAAAGCCATAGTAGGAAGTACCGTCCCCATCAAATTTAAATCCATTACTTTACGAAAATCATTTGCATCTAAATCAAGAAAGTTTTGATTAGGCGCTATAGTAGCACCTTTCATATTTCCTCCAGCAGCATTAACTAAAATATCCAATCTCCCGAATTTTTCTTTTATAAACTTAGCATTCTCAGCTAAAATATCTTGATTCATCACATCAGACTTAATAAAATAAGCTATACCACCTTGAGCTTTTAGCTCATGAATCAAGGCATTACCTTTTTCTTCATTTCTACCAAGGATTAGAACTACTACACCTTGAGCACATAAATACTCAGCCATACTTCTACCCAAGATTCCATAACCCCCAGTGATTACTGCGACTTTATCTTTAATATTAAATAAATCTTTCATTATCTTATAATTTTACTTTTTTATATTTAGGAACAAGTAATTTCATTCCACCCCATGCTATTAAATAAGCCACTGCACAAAAACAGAAAACTAAGAAATATCCAGCTGGTTTACCATCAAAAGTTAGAATATGAAGAGGAGCACGAGTAGCTGTTCCTACAGAATAATCAAATAACATTCCAGATCCTTTATTAATAAATACAGAACCTAGTCCTCCAGCCATACCACCAATTCCTGCTATAGTTCCTATTGTAGATTTTGGGAACATATCTCCAATAGTTGAATATAAATTAGCAGACCATGCTTGGTGAGCTGCACATGCTAAACCAATAAGGATAATTGGATACCAATATGAATAAGTACCTAAAGGTTGAGCGAACAATGCTAACAATGGAATAAAAGCAAATATCAACAAAGCTTTCATTCTTCCTGCATAAGGTTCCATTTTTCTTTTATTTACGAAATAAGTAGGTAAATAACCTCCAATTATAGATAACATTACTATAGCATATAGAACAAATATCAATAATTGCGCCTTAGGATCACTTGATGGCAAATGATATACATCACTTACATAAGCTGGAATCCAGAAAAGGAAAAACCACCATACACCATCAGTCATAAATTTACCTAAAGCGAAAGCCCAAGTTTGTTTATAATGAAATGCTTTTAATATGCCAAGTTGTTTTTCTTCCTTAGGTTCATTTGTCTCTTCTTTTTCATCATCTTCATCATCATCAACATCTGAATTGATATATGCTAATTCGGCAGCATTAACATGCTTACTTTGACTTGGCTTATCATATATGAATACCCAGAAGCCCATCCATACAAAACCAAGAGCACCTATTATTATAAAAGAAACTTCCCATCCATTACCAACACCTATGCTTTGAAAATATTTAGCTAAAGTAGGAATAGTCAAAGGAGCTAATAATGCACCAATAGAAGCACCACTATTAAAAAGACTAGTAGCGAAACCACGATCTTTCTTAGGGAAATATTCAGCAGTAACTTTTACAGCAGCTGGAAAATTACCTGCCTCACCAGCAGCTAATACTAAACGTGCTGCTACGAAGAAATATACACTCACGGTAGCTGCAGTTACAGCCAGAGCTGAACCTGCTTTTAAACCAACTAAGGCAGAAGCGTCATCTACTCCTAATACTAATTCAGTACCCCATCCACAGAAAGCATGTAAACATGCACCTGCTGACCAAATACCTATTGCCCATAAATAACCTTTCTTTGTTCCCATCCAATCTATGAAACGTCCAGCGAATAGCTGACCAACAGAATAGAATAAAGAGAATAAAGAAGTAATAGTTCCATAATCACTATCTGTCCAATGAAACTCAGGAGCTATAAAATCCTTCCACGTTAAAGATAAAACCTGTCGGTCCATATAATTTACTGTAGTAGCGAAAAATAACAATGAACAAATTACCCACCGATAATTCGTCATTTTAGATGTTGTATTCATAAGGTTATATTATTAATATTTTATTTCTTTGTGTGCGTGCACAAATATAAATAATATTTTACTTATTACAAATAAATCAAAATAAAAAGACCCTAACTAATTTATGCTAGAGTCTTATTAAGTATATATATATAAACCAATCATCTAAATACTTAAAACAATTAATTATTCAGACAACTTTTTTCGTAAATCTTTATCCAAGGCATTTTTATTAATCAATATAGAAATAGTTTTAGCTGCTACATAATTTTTAGACAGATAAATATATCCATGATCTTGAGCTTTAGGACCCCAGGAATTTTTAATAATATAATAATCTTTACCATCTGACCCCTTAGCAGAACCAACGCAATGCATTAAATGGTCGTCAGTCGTAGTAAAATTCTCGAACTGAGCTTGACGAATATCCTGAGTAACCACATCCTTACCATTTATTTTCTCTGTAGCTCCATTATATATAACATTAAAATTCTTAGTTCTAAAAGTACTTTCAGATACATCGCCATCCCATGCTATAGTATATCCACGGTCAATAGCTTTATCTAAAACATCTATTAATACATCGATAGGTACATTAAACTGTTTCTCATTATCCCAATTATCAGGAATCTCTAAAGGAACATATTCATAAAATGGATGATGCGAAAAACTTGTTATCTCTACATAATCATCCAATTTAAGACCAAGACTCTTTTGAAAAGACTTAGGAGTATATTCAACACCTTCATATTCGAAAGTAGCTGGAACTTTACCTAAATAAGAATCCAATAGTCCATTCAACAACTCATCTGGCATACGTTTTCTTGAGTCCACAGAAACTTTAGTCATAGCTTTCAAATATCTCTGAAGCATAGAATGATCAGGATATGACTGACCTGGCATAGTATCAGGATAAGCAGACTCGGGCATAGAACCTTGATGTTTCATAACATATAATACCATATGAGCTATACTACCCTCACCTATATTACCTTTTCCTTTTCTTAAATAATTATCTTTCACTCTACGAATATAATTATTTCGTACAGTAAACATTTCAGAAAGATCATAAGTTTTATTAGTAGCCTTTAAAATCTCAGCTTCAAGAAAAGACGTAGTAGCGAAACACCAACAAGTTCCGGAACGCCCCTGATTTTTAACAGATGTATTTGGAATACGTTTCACATCTTGGATAATCACCTTACCATCATCCTTGCCATCGGGTTTTTTACCTAAAACTTGTCCATAAGCTACTGGACTAGTAGCTATTACACTTAACAACAGAGCTATGCTCAATAATGCTTTTTTCATAATTATAATATTTGAAAGAATCTTGTTTATCCACAAAAGTAATAATTTAATCGTGTGAAAATACCTATAAAGAAAAAATTCTTAAATTTGTGATATGAAATTGAATAAATTAATAATAATATCATCGCTTTCATTAATTAGTATATCAGCGATAGGACAAGATTCTCACAAATCTACTTCAAATAACGATACGAAAATCATAGAACAAAGCTCCTACAATAACCGTGGAGATAAAATTTTATCTATGCATGACGTCATCCTAGGCTATAATCTCTCACCACGAGTTAAATTCACCGTTTGGCAGGGAGAAACTCACTCTTTAGTACAATTTGATAAAGACAAACTTATTAAAATAGATGCTAAAACAGGAAAGAAAGAAACATTAACATCATTACAAGCGATTAGTAATGCACTTAAACTAAAAAAGCCTCTAAAATTGTGGAGTCCTATTCAATTCGAAGACAGCCACACAATGACTATGAAAAGAGGACGGAATCTGAATGTATTCAATCTCACACCATCAGGAATCACTCTCAACTATAAGATAAGCACACCATCTAAAAGTACTAACCAACACTTTTCAAACTCTGCCAAAGCCATAGCATACACCATAGACAATAATTTATATATATCAGATTTTAAGGGCAATAAAACTGCAGTAACTTCGTACAAAGATAAGAATCTAATATGTGGGCAGTCCGTCTCTCGTAACGAGTTCGGAATCACCAAAGGCATATTTTGGTCGCCTGACGGCTCCAAACTAGGCTTCTATAAAAAAGATGTCACCAATGTAACTGATTTTCCTCTTTTCGACATCACTACACGAACAGGCACATCACGAATGATTAAATACCCAATGGCAGGTACACCTTCTGAACACGTAACATTTGGAATATACGACAGGACACTAGCTAGAACCATTTATTTAAAAGTCACAGACTTCGACCAAGAAAGATATATCACCAATCTTACATGGTCACCTGACTCAAAATATATATATGCACAAATTCTTAATCGTGGTCAAAATGAAATGCATCTAAATAAATACGATGCCAACAATGGAGACTTCATAAAAACCATCCTAACAGAAAAAGATGACCGTTATGAAGAACCTATGACTCCGATAGTATTTATGAAAAATGACCCAACTAAATTCATATATAGCACCAATAACAGAGACGGATATTATAATTTATATTTAATATCAAACGATGATGTAAATACTATTAAACGAATAACACCAGTCGATGCAGATGTAGCATTCGTAGGAGAAGATGGTAAATACGTCTATTACACTTCAGCAGAAGTATCTCCTATAGAACAACACTATTTTAAGATTAACATCAAGAAAGTTTGTTCACTATCTAAAAAAGAAGCTTCTAAATCAAATATCGCAGAAAGACTAACGCCTGCAGAAGGATGGCATAATATAATACCAAGTGCAGACATGAAATATTTTCTAGATAATTATAGTAGCTTAAATGTACCTGCAGTTTTAGATTTAAGAGATGCTAATAAAAATAAAGACATTAGAGAACTTGACAGAGCTACATGTCCTGACCAGGAATATAATTACGGACAAATAACTTTAGGTACAGTCAAGAGTGCTGATGGTTTATACGATAACTATTATAGACTAACCAAACCAGCTAACTTCGATCCATCTAAAAAATATCCTATGATATTATATGTATATGGAGGTCCTCACTCACAGTTAGTCAAAGATACATATCTTGGTTCACAACGTCGTTGGGAGATGTACATGGCTCAAAAAGGATATGTAGTATTCGTAATGGATAACAGAGGAACACTAAATCGCGGAGCTGACTTCGAAAAAGTCATACATGGTCAGTGTGGTCAAGCAGAAATGGCCGATCAAATGGTAGGAGTTCGTATGATGATGGATAAACCTTGGGTAGATACCACACGCATAGGTGTTCATGGCTGGAGCTACGGAGGATTTATGACTATTTCTCTTCTAACTAATTACCCTTCAGTATTTAAAGTAGCTGTCGCCGGAGGCCCTGTTATTGACTGGAAATGGTATGAGGTAATGTATGGTGAACGTTACATGGACACTCCTCAAGAAAACCCTAAAGGTTATGCTAAAGTAAGCTTGATAAATCAAGCCAAAAATGTAAAAGGAAAACTATTAATAATTCAAGGACTTATAGATAATACAGTAGTTCGTGAAAATAGTTATAGCTTCATTCGTGAATGTATTAAAAATCAAGTCCCCGTAGATTACTTCATTTATCCTCGCGCCGAACATAACGTTCGCGGAGTAGATAGAATACATTTAATGAATAAAGTATCACAATATTTTGAAGATTATTTGAAATAGACTACTTAGCCTCATTTTCATTCATATATTCTTCTAGTACGTAAGCGCCTATGCCTATTAACTTTTCGCATGGGCGAGTAGCGTAGTAATTTTCAGTACGTGGCTGAGGACGTGGGTCATCTGCACCTTTTATATCTAGGTGTAATAACTCCCTGCATATAATAGTGTCATCTCCTAACATGGCACTGGTTATCTCACGGAAACGTTTAGAGAGAGCCTGAATACGAACATAGTGTGCTGTTTTTTCTTCTGCATCAGTTGTATCTGCATAACCATATAATAAACCTGCTGCCATGAATATTCCTGTCAAGGCTCCACATACTTCACGAAGACGTCCCATTCCTGCTCCAAATGAAGAAGCTAATTTAGCAGCTTGATCAAAAGGCATATCTACCAAATCATTAAAGGCTAAAAAAGTAGATGCAGCACAAGCATATCCTCCGTCATGGAAAAGACTCATAGCTTTTACAGCACGAGGACTTTTAGTCAAATCTATATTATTTACATCTGTAAGATTATCGTTATTATAGTTGGAATTCATAGTTTCTATTTATTTATAGATGCGAATTTACATAAAATATATAAAAAATACTCACCAATAACTTGGTGAGTATTCCTATTTTTATCTAATATCTAGTATATTAGTTCATAGCTTTTTGAATAGCTACTGCTACGGCTACTGTCATACCAACCATTGGGTTGTTACCAGCTCCGATAAGACCCATCATTTCTACGTGAGCAGGAACTGATGATGATCCAGCGAACTGTGCATCACTATGCATACGACCCATTGTATCAGTCATACCATAAGAAGCAGGACCTGCACCCATATTATCAGGATGAAGAGTACGACCTGTACCACCACCTGATGCTACTGAGAAGTATTTTTTACCTTGTTGTACACATTCTTTCTTATAAGTACCAGCTACTGGATGTTGGAAACGTGTAGGATTAGTTGAATTACCAGTGATTGATACATCAACACCTTCTTTCCACATAATTTTTACACCTTCTACTACATCGTCAGCACCATAACAATTTACAAGACTTCTTGGACCATTAGAGAATGATTTACGACGAACTTCTTTTAGTTCACCAGTCTCATATACTAATTGAGTCTGAACATAAGTGAAACCGTTTACACGTGAGATGATATAAGCAGCATCTTTTCCAAGACCATTAAGAATTACTCTTAAAGGTTTTTTACGTGCTTTGTTAGCGTTGTTAGCGATTCCGATAGCACCCTCTGCAGCAGCAAATGACTCGTGACCAGCTAAGAAACAGAAACATTCAGTTTCCTCGCGAAGAAGCATTGCACCTAGATTACCATGTCCTAGACCTACTTGACGTTGGTCAGCTACAGAACCTGGTATGCAGAAAGCCTGAAGACCTTCACCAAGGCATTCAGCAGCTTCAACAGCTGTTTTCACACCTTTTTTGATAGCTATTGCAGCACCTAAAGTGTAAGCCCAACCACAGTTTTCGAAACAAATAGGTTGAATCTCTTTAGTAATTTTAATAGGATCTATACCTTTAGCAGCACAGATTTCTTTAGTTTCTTCGATATTTTTAATACCATATTTGGCGCATACAGCGTCAATTTGTTTTATTCTTCTTTCGTATGATTCAAATAATGCCATAATATCCTCCTATTGTTTACGTGGGTCTATATATTTAGCAGCACCTTCGTACTGTCCGTAAGTACCAGTAGCTTTCTCGATAGCTACATTGGCATCGTCACCTTGTTTTATGAAATCACATAATTTACCAAGATTTACATATTGATAACCACATATTTCATTTTCGTCATTAAGTGCACATTTTTGGATATAACCTTCAGCTAATTCTAGATATCTAGGACCTTTAGCTAAAGTACCATAAGTAGTACCTACTTGACTTCTTAAACCTTTTCCTAAGTCATCAAGGGCTGCACCAACAGGAAGTCCACCTTCAGAGAAAGCAGTCTGACTACGTCCGTAAACTATTTGTAAAAATAATTCTCTCATAGCTACATTTATAGCATCACAAACTAAGTCTGTGTTTAGAGCCTCAAGAATAGTTTTACCTGGAAGAATCTCAGATGCCATAGCAGCTGAATGAGTCATACCAGAACAACCTAAAGTTTCTACTAAAGCTTCTTGAATTATTCCTTCTTTAATATTTAGGGTTAATTTACAAGCACCTTGCTGAGGAGCACACCAACCAACACCATGTGTTAAACCAGAGATATCTGATATTTGTCTTGACTGTATCCATTTTCCCTCTTCAGGAATTGGTGCTGGACCATGATCTGTACCTTTTCTGATTGGGCACATATCTTTTACGTCTTGTGTATAAAGCATATTGTTATAATTTGTATGTAATTTATATTATTATAAAAAAGGCACCATTCCGATGAAGGAATAATGCCCATTATATTATATCGAATAAAAACTAGTCATCATTTAGAGTAAAACGTCTAAAACCAACTACTTTTATTTCAGGATCTACAGATTTTAAATAATCTTTAACAGATGTTTTACTTACCATAGTATATTCCTGATCTTCTAACGCGCGTTCTTTAAAGAATTTATTAAGTTTACCATTTGCGATTTGGTCAACTAGTTTTTCAGGTTTACCTTCCATTCTAATTTGCTCGCGGTAAATTTCTAATTCTTTTTCGATAACGTCTTGAGGACAGTCATCTCTTGAAACAGATACAGGGTTCATAGCAGTTACCTGCATAGCTAAACCATGACCTACTTCTTTAGAAACTTCTTTATTGAAACCTACGATTGAAGCTACTTTACTATTCATATGAATATAAGAAGCGATAAAAGGAGCCTCTAATGTAGAAACGTACATTAACTCATGTTTCTCACCAGTTTTACCAGTTTGTTGAGTTACAGCCTCTTCTATAGTCATTCCGTCAAAATCAAGAGCTTTTAACTCATCAAGATTTTTTGGGAAAGCCTCTAAAGCTTTATCAGCGATTTTGTTTACTAAATCTTTAAACTCTTGGTTATTAGCGACGAAATCAGTTTCACATCCTAAACAAACTAAAATAGCTTTTTTATTATCTTCACTAACTTTTGCTATTACTGCACCTTCAGTAGTCGTTCTGTCAGCACGTTTAGCAGCTACTAATTTACCTTTTTCTCTGATGATTTCTTTAGCTCTATCATAATCTCCTTCGGCTTCTACAAGAGCTTTTTTACAGTCCATCATTCCTGCGCCTGTCATTTTACGAAGTTTTGCGACTTCTACAGCTTTTATTTCCATATCTTTCCTTTCGAATTACGGATTATTACTTAAGTTAACTTATTCAGCTTTTGGAGCTTCTGCTTTTACCTCAGCTTTTGGAGCTTCAGCTTTTGCTTCCGCTTTTGGAGCTTCTTCCTTAGCTACTGCAGGTTTTGCTTTGCGAGAACGAATTTTCTTATCAGTTCCTTTTTCAGATTTAGCTTTATCTTGAGCTGCTTT
>Ga0172377_10000740_pt1 | contig 31757 bp, 19 predicted proteins | sample Pumphouse3metaG_FD_119749 | JGI IMG/M metagenome (GOLD analysis project Ga0172377, IMG submission 119749) | Leachate microbial communities from a municipal landfill in Southern Ontario, Canada - Pumphouse #3 metaG | ecosystem: Engineered > Solid waste > Landfill > Unclassified | place: Canada... | reverse complement strand
TGTTTTTGTTACAATTTTACAAAGGATAGTTGTGGGCATAAAAGAGATAGTTTTAGTAGTTTTTGCAGGCGTTTTTATCTACTTGCAACTAGCTACGATCGTAGCAGATGCGAGCATTATGGGCGTTTATGGCTTAGAGTTTGCGAAGCTAAATCAGCTCTATTTTGGCTACATCTCTTATGTTTACCTCTTTTTATTTTTAGCTCCCGTATACTTTATCGCCAAAAAAGAGTCTGATAATATTAGAAAATATGAGATAGCAGTCGCATCTTTTTTGCTGTTTTTTGCACTACTTTTAGCTCAAGCACTAAGTGTTACAACTACTCTACGAGGCAAGGTGGGTGCGGAGTTTGTGGAGTTTGCGAGCGTATATATAGGTGAGGGTGGTCTTTGGATCTTTCTTGTGATGCTTTTTGTTATCTGCTACATCTTGCTACTTCAACAAAACCCCATACAACAGAGTAGATCTGCACTGGCAACGCTTAGATCTAAGCTAAGAGAGCGTTTAGATCTAAGAGCTGAGGCAAAAAAAGCAGAAGTTAAAAGCGAGACTTCAAAAAAAGAGACTAAAAAAGAGCTATCTATCGAGCCAAAGAGTGAGAGTGCAAGCTTTGAAGATGAGATCGACAAGCCAAGCTACCAGAGGCGAGAGGTAAATATATCAGTAGTTGCTAAAACTAGTGTGGAGGAAAAAAAGCAAGAGATAGCAGAGCCTGCCTTATCGCCTAACTTGCCCGTCACAAAAGAGAGCAAAAATATCCTCATAGTTGATGAGCTAGAAGAGAATGCGAAACTTCTAAGCGACATAGAAAAGGGTGAGGTTGAGAAGCCAAAAAACTTCAAACTCCCACCAGCTGACTTTTTGCAACGCCCAGCAAAAAAGTCACAAAGCATAGATGAAAAAGAGATCGATGATAAGATCAAGTTTTTGCTAGAGAAGCTTGCACACTTCAAGATCGAGGGCGATGTGGTGCGAACCTACGCGGGGCCTGTTGTCTCGACATTTGAGTTTAAACCCGCTGCAAATGTAAAAGTCTCACGCATACTAAACCTCCAAGATGACCTTGCAATGGCACTTAGTGCACAAACTATCCGTATCCAAGCTCCAATCCCTGGTAAAGATGTCGTGGGCATTGAGATACCAAATGAGAGCATCGAAACTATCTACTTGCGTGAGCTTATAGAGAGTGATATCTTTAAAGAGGCGTCATCTCCGCTAACCATCGTACTAGGTAAAGATATAGTCGGTAAGTCATTTGTAACAGATCTAAAGAAGCTCCCGCATCTGCTCATCGCAGGAACTACGGGAAGTGGTAAGAGCGTGGGGATCAATGCGATGATCCTCTCGCTACTTTACAAAAACTCGCCCGATAACTTGCGTCTGCTTATGATAGATCCAAAGATGCTTGAGTTCTCCATCTACAACGATATACCACATCTCCTAACTCCCGTCATCACAAAGGCAAAGCAGGCGATTGTTGCACTAAATAATATGGTCGGCGAGATGGAGAGGCGTTATGCTCTTATGAGCCAGACGCGAACCAAAAACATAGAAAACTACAATGAAAAGGTAAAACAAGAGGGTGGCGAGCACTTTCCATATATTGTGGTGATCATCGATGAGCTAGCTGATCTGATGATGACAAGCGGTAAAGATGTGGAGTTTTCTATCGCTCGCCTTGCTCAGATGGCAAGAGCCAGCGGGATTCACCTAGTAGTTGCCACACAACGCCCAAGTGTTGATGTGGTTACGGGACTTATAAAGGCGAACTTGCCATCTCGCATCTCATATAGGGTAGGGCAAAAAGTAGATAGCAAGATCATACTAGATCAGCTAGGTGCGGAGTCGCTTTTGGGTCGTGGAGATCTGCTCTTTACTCCCCCTGGTTCGACGGGACTTGTGAGACTTCATGCGCCATGGAGCAGTGAGAGTGAGATAGAGAAGATCGTAAGTTTCATAAAGTCACAGCGAGAGCCAGCTTATGACAAACGCTTTTTGCTTGAAGAGTCGGCAGATAGCTCAAGTGGCGGATCTTCTGGTGGTTTTGAAGAGCTAGATCCGATGTTTGATGAGGCAAAAAATGTAGTTTTGAGTGATCGTAAAACCTCCATCTCTTACCTTCAAAGGAAGCTTCAAATCGGCTACAATAAAGCAGCAAGGCTTATAGAGCAACTAGAAGCCGAGGGGATCGTGAGCGAGCCTAACTCTAAGGGGATTAGAGAGATTTTATAGTTGTTTCATTTGGTGACACTTGAAACACTATTTTTATATAAATTGTTTAGATTTGTAACACTTATATTTCGCTATTTACTTATTTAGTTATAATTTGCCAATCACAAACAATAGGAAAACAGATGGCATTTTTAGATGAGTATAAACAACATGTTAAAGAGCGTGAGGCACTAGGTGTTCCACCACTTCCGCTAAATGCAACACAAACTGCAGAGCTTATAGAGCTGATCAAAGCTGGAGGTGCAAGCGAGCTTGTAGATCTGCTTAAAAACAGAGTCTCCCCTGGGGTTGATGATGCAGCGTATGTAAAAGCGGCATTTTTAAACGACATAGCAAACAAAAGCGTAAGCGTAGAGGCGATCTCGCCTGCTGAAGCGATGAGTATGCTAGGTATGATGCTAGGTGGCTACAATGTTAAGCCGATGATCGATGCTCTAGCTTCAGATGATGCAAGCGTAGTTGAGGCGGCAAAAGAGGGACTTAAGCACACTCTGCTTGTATATGATGCGTTTAACGACATCGAAGAGATGCATAAAGCTGGCAACAAAAACGCTACTGAGGTTATAGAGTCGTGGGCAAATGGTGAGTGGTTCACCTCAAAATCTGCCATAGCTGAGAGTATAACTGTAACAGTTTTCAAAGTAGCGGGCGAAACTAACACAGATGATCTCTCACCTGCATCAGAGGCATTTACTAGAAGTGATATACCGCTTCACGCAAACTCTATGCTAACTGCTAAGATGGAAGATCCACTAGGTACTATCAAAAAACTAAAAGAAAAAGGCAATATCGTTGCTTATGTTGGCGATGTTGTAGGAACAGGAAGCTCAAGAAAATCGGGCGTAAACTCTGTGCAGTGGCATATGGGCGAAGATATAGCAGGCGTGCCAAACAAACGAACAGGCGGAGTTGTGCTAGGTGGCATCATCGCTCCTATATTCTTTGCAACTTGTGAGGACTCTGGCGTGCTTCCACTTGAGCTTGATGTGACGCAGATGGAGATGGGTGATGTTGTAACGATCTACCCATACAAAGGCGAGGCTCACAAAGATGGCAAATGTATCGCGACATTTAAACTAAACCCTAACACTATCTCTGATGAGGTTAGAGCAGGTGGGCGGATCCCACTTATCATAGGTAGAGGGCTAACCTCTAAAGCTAGAGGCGTGCTAGGACTTGGTGCAAGTGAACTTTTCCTCACCCCGATCCAACCAGAAGATAGTGGCAAAGGCTACACTCTTGCTCAAAAGATGGTAGGAAAAGCGTGTGGTATGGAGGGGGTTAGAGCTGGTATGTATGTAGAGCCAGTAACTTCAACCGTTGGTAGTCAAGACACAACAGGTCCGATGACTAGAGATGAGATCGTAGAGCTTGCAGCACTAGGTTTTAGTGCAGATCTTGTTATGCAGTCATTTTGTCACACAGCAGCGTATCCAAAACCGAGTGATGTTGTGCTTCATCACACTCTGCCTGATTTTATCTCCAAAAGATCTGGTGTTTCGCTCAAACCAGGTGATGGGGTGATCCACTCATGGCTAAATCGTATGGTGCTTCCTGACACTGTTGGAACGGGTGCAGATAGCCATACTCGTTTTCCGATTGGTATCTCTTTTCCTGGGGGATCGGGTATAGTTGCATTTGCAGCAGTTACAGGAAGTATGCCACTAACTATGCCAGAGTCGGTCTTAGTTAGGTTTAAAGGTGAGCTTCAAGCGGGTATTACACTACGAGATCTAGTAAATGCGATCCCTTACCAAGCGATCCAAGAGGGGCTTTTAACAGTTGAGAAAAAGGGCAAGAAAAATGTCTTTAATGGTCGCATACTAGAGATTGAAGGACTAGAGCATCTTAAGTGTGAACAGGCGTTTGAGCTAGCGGACGCTTCTGCTGAGAGAAGTGCGGCAGCTTGTACAGTTAAGCTTGACAAAGAGCCGATCATTGAGTACCTAAAGTCAAATGTGGTGCTACTAGAACAGATGATCGAAGCGGGTTATGAAGATAAGCGAACACTAAAAAGACGCATCGAGAAGATGAATGAGTGGCTAGCAAATCCAACTCTAATGGAAGCTGACAAAGATGCTGAGTATGCAGCGGTGATCGAGATAGATCTAAACAAGATCACAGAGCCAATCGTTGCTTGTCCAAACGATCCAGATGATGTCGCGACACTTAGTGAGGTTCACGCCGATAGCAAACGCCCAACTAAGATAGATGAGGTGTTTGTGGGATCTTGTATGACAAACATCGGTCACTACCGTGCGTTAGGTGAAGTACTAAGAGGTGATGGCAAAGTGCCTACTACTTTGTGGGTTTGCCCACCAACTAAGATGGACGAGACTCAACTAAGAAGCGAAGGTTACTATGAGATCTTCAAAGCTGCTGAAGCTAGGACTGAGATCCCTGGGTGTTCACTATGTATGGGTAACCAAGCAAGGGTTCAAGACAATGCCATAGTCTTTTCAACTTCAACTAGAAACTTTGACAACCGCTTAGGAAAAGGTGCACAGGTTTACTTAGGCTCTGCGGAGCTTGCGGCACTTTGTGCAAAACTAGGACGATTGCCAACTGCAGCGGAGTATAACGAGATCGTACCATCTCGCATCGCTGGCAAAGAAGATGAGATCTACAAATACTTAAACTTCAACCTCATCAAAAACTATAAGCTTGCTTAATATTTGCGAAGAGTCTTCTCTTCGCAACTGCTTAAATTTTTCTACTACTTTATAAATTAGTGACACTTTTTTGCCAAATTGTAATTTTTTAGTGATATATTTTCATAATACTAAAAAAAGGAGATACCGTATGAAAAAGATATGGTTAGGTTTAGTGGCAATTGTGCTTGCTTCAAGTCTTAGTGCTTATGAGCTAAATGGTGCACTAGGAGTAAAATGGACAGGCTTTAAGCTAGCCTCAAAAGTTGGCGTAAGCGGTGGGTTTAATAGTGTAGATCTAGAGATAAAACCCTCCGATAGTCTAGCTCAATTTTTAAAGAGTGCAAAAGTTAGCATAGATGCTACTTCACTAGAGTCAAACGATAAGGGCAGAAATGAAAATATAGTCTCAACGCTTTTTGCTAACACAAAAGAGATCAAAGCTACTATCTCAAGTGTAGATGAGAGCACAAAAACATTGATCTTAGATGTAAATATGAATGGCGTAAGTGTGCCAACAAAGATGAGCTATGTTGTAGATAGTGGCAAGATAGTGGCAAATGGCAGTATAGATATATTAGATTTTGATATGAAAGATCCATTTTTAGCATTTGCAAAAAAGTGTGCTTCATTTCACGAGGGTGTGTCATACTCTGATGTCAATATAGAGTTCATCATCTCTTATAAATAGCCACAAATGGTCTCTTGTTTGAGACCAAGTTGGTATTTTGGATTTTGTGGTACAATGTTGGTAAATATGAAAAAATGATAATCCTTAAGAAGCCCAAATGCCAAAACTCACTAGATTTATCCTACTACTCATCTTTCTCATCTCTGGTGTTTCATACCTTTTTAACAACTTTATATCTACCTACAATAGCGAGATAGAAAATACTAAAAACAAACTTGAGGGTGTTGAAGTCGCCCAAAAAGTGCAAGATTTTATCATCAAGCTACAAAGACTTCGTGCTTATAGTCAGTTTGAGCAGATCGACACGCCAGCAGAGGACTTTGAGAGAGTTCAAAAAGATGCCATAAACATAAAAGCGGACATAAAAAACAGCTTGCAGTCCATAAAGCACTTCAACACCAAGTATCTACCAGAGTTAGATAGAGAGTATGCCTATCTCATCGCGGATATAGAGTTGCTACTTAGTAGTGATGAGCTAAACCCAAATACAACATACCAAAAGATCACCTACGCTATCGAGCAGTTAAAAGAGAAGATGTACTATCTAGGATTTCGCTCAAAACTGCTCCTAGAGAGTGATAGCGACAAGTATTACCTCGTAGAGACGATGCTAAAACATCTACCAAATCTCATAGAAGTTACGGGGCAGATTAGAGCAAAAACTACTAAGATCATACTTACAAGCTCCGCTTCACCAGAGATCAGGCTTAACCTAAAAAGTAGCTGTATGATATGTCAAGAGTATATGCAACAGATCCAGCGAACACTAAAAGATCTGCAAAATAGTACGCAAAAAAATGATCTTTTGCTACAACTTGACAAGATAGAAGCAAGCTCGATCAAGATGCAAGAGTATGTTAAAAATATGCTCTTAGGTGATCAAACTTTAGATATAAGTGGATACTCATTTTTCCTACTATCAACAGAGATGATAGATAAAATTTATGATATGTATAAGATAGACGCACACTATCTAAGTAGCAATCTTCAAGCAAAGCTAGATACTTTGGTGGAGCAGAAAAACTATGGTATCGCCATTGGTGCAGCTGTTATATTTTTCATCTCCATTATACTTTTTTCTATGTATAGAAGCTACACCCTTTATGAAAAGAGTGAGGGCAAGATCAAAAAGAGCCTCACATCTATACTCAACCTAAAGAGCGAAATAGAGAAACTTCAAGGTATCTCCGATATCGCCTCAACATCTCTGCACTACCTTGCAGAGGAGTTTGGCATCGCTCAGGGAGCTATCTATCTCTACAATGAAGAGAATAACAAACTCTACATAGCTGCGTCATTTGCAACAAATGAGATGAAGAGCATCATCGAGCTAAATGAGGGGCTAATTGGTGAGGTGGCGAGTAGAAAGCACTATATCTTTACGCCACTTGCAAATGATGAGATCAAAACTATGGAGGAGATCACCATCAGATCTAGGTATATAGCGACCGTACCGCTACTAGATCATGACAAGATCTTTGGGGTGCTACAACTAGGACTTTTAAGAGATGTAGATCTTAGGGAAAATGATGACTTTTCGTACTATAAAGATATGATTATAGGCTTTTTACGAGATGCAAAAAACCGTGAAACTAGGCAAAAATACCTAGAGCTGATAGATAAATATGTTATTACAAGCAAGACAAATGAGCATGGTGTTGTGCTAGAAGTTAGTGAGGCATTTGAGAAGATCTCGGGGTATAGCAAAGAGGAGATCGTAGGCAAATCAAATGCGATAATAGCCCATCCAGACACCCCAAAAGAGTTCTATAAAAAGATGTGGGACACTATCACAAAGGGTGAGATCTTTACAGGTGAGGTGAAAAATCTAAGCAAGTATAGCAAAGAGTATTGGGTACAACTAACCATTACGCCATCTATGGATAGTTATGGCAACATCATAGGCTACTCTGCAATACTTCAAGACATAAGCGATCGCAAGAAGATAGAGGAGTTTTCCGTTACTGACGCACTTACGGGGCTATACAACAGACGCTTTTTTGATCAAAACTTCAGCAAAGATCTAAACATCGCCAAGCGAGATGGCAAGTCGCTTGCACTCATCATAACTGATATAGACTTTTTTAAGCAGTACAACGATCTATATGGTCACCAAAGAGGCGATGAGGCACTAAGAAGTGTGGCCTTTGCTATGAAAAAGCTCTTTAAGCGAGCAAATGACTATGTTTATAGGCTCGGTGGTGAGGAGTTTGCCATCTCGTTTTACTCGCCATCACTTCAAAGTGCTATGGAGAGGGCAAATCTGCTTAGAAAAAGCATAGAAGAGCTTCGTCTTGAGCATAGAAATAGTAAGGCCTCAAAATATTTGAGCGTCTCCATTGGAATCTCGTTTATCCCAAGTAGCTGTGTGCTTGAGGTTGATGAGCTTTATCGCATCACAGATGAGGCACTATATAGAGCCAAAAGAGAGGGGCGAAACAGAGTAGTAAGCACTAGCTTACTCCCTGATGATATCAAACTCTAGCGAGAAGCTAGGTACAAAAATAGACTCATCTACACTTTTGTTCTGTTTTTGGTTAGAAAATGTGATCTTTATGCGGTTTTCAAACTCATCTTTGTAGCTAATACTCTCTAGTAGCTCACCGCTTTGTGTGATGAGAAAATCAACCCCATTTACAGTGGTTTTGTAGCTGTTTGAGTCGATCTTTTTAGCACTTGAGAGTATGGCTAGTAGATCTAGGTTTTGGTCTAGTTTTTTTATGATCACCTGCTCAAGATCTTCTTCTATTACTACTACTTCGTAGCTATTTATATATATCTCTTTTTTTATGGGAGATGTGTACTTCCAGATGGCGTTTCTGGGCTTTTTAGCGACTATGGAGCCACTATAACTTACTGCTTGATCCTTCTCATCGGTTATGGTTTGTTGGAAGTTTGCTTCAAAACTCTCAAGATCTTGTAGCGAAGCAAAAAGGAGGCTACAAAGAAGCATCAAAGAGGCTATGGTTTTCATAATCGGCACCTATTTTTTTCAAATTATACCAATATAGTTAATCATTATGCAAAATATAACTTTTGTGTGCTAAAATCTTGCAACTATATTGATTTAAGGTTTTAAATGCTACAAACACTACTTGGAAAAGTCTTTGGTACAACCAACGATAGGGAACTTAAAAAATATCAAAAGAGAGTAAGAGCTATAAACTCTCTTGAGGATCACTTCTCCAAGCTTGATGATGAGGCATTAAAAGGCTCTTTTGGCGAGATAAAAAAGAGTGTGCTAGATGGACAAAAAAGCCTAGATGATGTGATGGTTGATGTTTTTGCTATCACTAGAGAAGCAAGCAAGCGGACTTTAGGTATGAGACATCACGATGCTCAGCTTGTAGGTGGTATGGTGCTACATGAGGGGCGTATAGCGGAGATGAAAACAGGCGAGGGTAAGACGCTTGTAGCAACGCTTCCTATCGTGCTAAATGCTATGACGCAAAAGGGTGTGCATCTTGTGACGGTAAATGACTACCTTGCAAGTCGTGACGCAAAAGAGATGGCTCCACTTTATGAGTTTTTGGGTTATAGTGTTGGTGCGATCCTTGAGACTGAGAGGGAGAGCTTAGCAAAAAGAGCTGCTTATGATGCTGACATCACTTATGGCACTAACAATGAGTTTGGCTTTGACTATCTGCGAGACAATATGAGCTACTCAAGAGATCAGATGGTGCAAAGAGGTCATAACTTTGTCATAGTCGATGAGGTAGATAGTATTCTTATAGATGAGGCTAGAACTCCGCTTATCATCTCAGGGCCTACAAATCGCACGCTTCAAGACTTTAGCGATGCAAATGCCATCGCACTTAAGCTCACTAAAGATGAGCACTTTAGTGTAGATGAGAAAGATCGCATCGTTTTACTAACTGATGATGGGATCACAAAAGCTGAAGAGCTTTTTGGTGTAGAAAATATGTACAGTGCCGAAAATGCGTCACTCTCACACCTGCTAGATCAAGCACTAAAGGCGAACCATCTCTTTGAGAAAGATGTGCACTATGTGGTGAGTGATGGCGAGGTTGTGATCGTTGATGAGTTTACGGGTAGACTTAGCGAAGGAAGGCGTTTTTCTGAAGGTCTGCATCAAGCACTTGAGGCAAAAGAGGGTGTTGAGATCAAAGAAGAGACTCAAACACTAGCTGATATAACCTTTCAAAACTACTTTAGAATGTATGAAAAACTTGCGGGTATGACGGGTACTGCTCAAACCGAGGCGACAGAGTTTTCGCAGATCTACAACCTTGATGTCATAAGTATCCCAACCAATCTACCTATCATGCGTCAAGATCTAAACGATCTCATCTACAAAACCGAAAAAGAGAAGTTTGAAGCAGTGCTTGAGAAGATCAAAGAGCTACAAACCACAGGACAACCTGTGCTTGTGGGAACTGCGTCGATCGATAAGAGTGAGATACTTCACGAACTACTTAAAAAAGCAAAGATCCCACACACTGTGCTAAATGCCAAAAACCACGCACAAGAGGGTGAGATCATCAAAAATGCAGGTGCAAAAGGTGCGGTTACAGTTGCTACAAATATGGCAGGTCGTGGAGTGGACATAAAAGTAAATGATGAGATCAAAGCACTAGGTGGACTTTACATCATAGGAACGGAGAGACACGAAAATAGACGCATCGACAACCAGCTTAGAGGGCGAAGTGGTCGTCAGGGTGACCCTGGGGTTAGTCAGTTTTACCTCTCGCTTGAAGATAACTTACTTCGTATCTTTGGAAGCGATAAGATCAAAGGCATTATGGAGCGACTAGGTGTTAAAGATGGCGAGTATATCGAGTCCAAAATGGTTACTCGCTCAGTTGAAAAGGCTCAAAAGAAAGTCGAAAATATGCACTTTGAGGGGCGAAAACATATAGTTGAGTATGATGATGTTGCAAATGAACAACGAAAGATAGTCTATCGCTTTAGAAACCAGCTACTAGATGAGAGTTTTGATATTACTAGCAAGATAGATGAGATTAGAGAGGAGTATATAGCTCACCTGCTTATTGTTGCAGATATATTTGATGGTGGGGATAAAGATGAGTATAACATCGAGAGGCTTGCAAAAGTGCTAAAAGAGGAGATCGGTTTTGATCTTGAGATCCAAGAGCTAAAAGATCTTGAGTATGATGAGCTAAGATCTAAACTAAACTCTATGACAAGATCTAGTTATAGCGAGAAGATGTCAGCACTAGATCCAGAGGTTCAAAACCAGCTAGAAAAAGAGATCTACCTAAAAGAGCTTGATTCTGCATGGAGAGAGCATCTCTACGCGATGGACAATATGAAAACAGGTATAAGACTAAGAGCTTACAACCAAAAAGATCCGCTAGTGGAGTACAAAAAAGAGAGCTTCAATCTCTTTGGTGATCTTATCTCTGACATAAAGTACAACACCATAAAAACTCTGCATATTATTAGATTTAGACTTGAAGATCCAGATGAAGAGGCGAGACGAGTAGCTGAGAAGATAGCTGCTGAGCAGAGGATTAAGCAAGCTGAAATGATATTTAATAGTATGAACCAAGATGGGGCAGTGCAAGAGAAAAAAGTTGCTAGAAATGAGCAGTGTCCATGCGGAAGTGGCAAAAAATATAAGCAGTGTTGCGGTAAGAGTGGCCCTAAAAAAGGTGTTTTTGCCTCTTGAGTATAGTTTCATATCTGCTTAGGCGTTTTTTACGCTTTGATAGAGAGCAACCATTTATATTTCTCTCTGCGATGCTCGCATTTTTGGGCATCACCATAGGTGTGATGGTGCTTATGGTAGCTATGGCACTTATGAATGGGTTTGATAATGAGTTTAAAAAGAAGCTCACCGTTATGAACTACCCACTTACCATAACTCCAAAGTTTTATGGTGCTATAAATGAAGATCTGCTTCTTGAGCTCGAGCTTAGCTTTGTTGATCTGCAATTTAGTCCATTTGTGCACTCTGCGGTGATCGCAAAGGAGGGCTCGCAGCTAGAGGGTGGCTATATGTATGGGGTTGATTTTGCTCGCGAAGCAAAGGTAAACTCCATAGTAGCAGATGCTATAAGTGGCAAAAAGCTTAGTAAGTTTGATATTATCGTCGGTAAAAGTTTGCTTGAAGAGCTATTTTTAAGAGTTGATGATAAGCTTATGTATATATTTACCAACCTCGAACCTGGTGGGCTTGCGGTTACTCCTAAGCTAAAAAGATTTGATATAAAAGGCTCTTTTGACTCAGGTCTGCACGCTTATGATAAGGCATATAGTTACACCTCTATAAGCTCTATGCAGAGTATGCTGGGGCTTGCTTCAAATCTATATAGTGGCATACATATCCACTCAGATGATCCACAGCGTGATATAGTAAAACTAAGAGAAGTTTTGCCAAAAAGTGTAAACATAAGAGGGTGGTGGGAGGATAACGCAAACTTTTTTGCTGCTCTAAAGATGGAAAAAACAGCACTTTTTATAGTTCTAATGCTTATCATTCTCATAGCTTCGATCAACATCATCTCATCTCTACTTATGACTGTGATGAATCGCCGTAGTGAGATAGCACTTCTGCTCTCACTTGGTGCTTCAAAGATGCAGATCAAAAAGAGCTTTTTATATCTTGGCGTGGTGATTGGAGTGGGTGGCATCGTAGCTGGTGCACTACTTGGTTTTAGTGGGATCTGGGTGCTTGGCACTTTTGATATAGTAGATCTTCCAAAAGATGTATATCCAACGGCAAATCTTCCGCTAGATCTTAGTGTGTTTGACTTTGTTTCTATTGTAGTGGGGGCTTTTGTGATAGTGGTTTTATCCTCGCTATACCCTGCAAAAAAGGCTAGCGAGGTTGATATTTTGACTGTGCTTAGAAATGAGTAAGCAAGCCTGCTTACATCTCTACACCTTCGATCTCAACATGGATACGAACCTCATCACCAACTGTAAATCCGCCAGCTTCGATAGCTCTGTTCCACTTAAGATCAAAATCTTTTCTATTTAGTTTACCATTTAGCTCAAGTCCAGCTCTTTTGCTTCCTGAGTTATCGGTGATAACCCCGCCCATCTCGACATCTAGGGTGATAGGTTTGGTTATGCCTCTAATAGTAATGTCACCCGTGACCTTATCTTTTGTAGCACTCTTCATAACAAACTTGATATCTGGGTGATTTGCGGCATCAAAAAAGTCAGCACTTCTTAGGTGATCATCACGATCTGCGATCCCTGTATCGACCGAAGCTGCTTCTATGTGACCCTCTAAAGCTTTTAAAACGCCGTTGTCGATCTCAAACTCTCCGTTAAATAGGTTAAATCTACCTGTAACGGTACTAACCATCATATGTTTTACCTTGAAACTAACCGTAGTGTGCGATGGATCAACCACAAAATCATCAGCTACAAGCGAAGATGAGCTAAGTAGCAGTGCACTTAGTGTCGCTGCGAGTAAACCTTTTTTCATTATCTATCCTTTTTTCTTGATGTAGGTCAATATTATACTTAAAATTGTTGTACAAAGATAACAGTAGGTCACAGTAGGTGAATTATTTAAGCATATCAAAAGGTAGCATAAGCGTTCGTTTGATGATATTTAGCGGTGCAACCATTATATCTCTAGCCACTTGAGTGCGTATGGTGGGATCGTTTAGGTCTCCATCAACTTTTAGGGTGGTTGAGAGTGCTTCACCATTTAGTAGTATATGCCCAACAAGTGGCACTTTTGAGAGTGTGCTTCCTATGTCACTTACTAGGTTTAGCTCTAGATCTACGCTATTTTGATCCACATTTGCGTTGCCAAAACCAACTATATTCATCTCTTTGGAGTTTACATATAGATCTGAAAAGTTATAGAAGCTATCAAAGTACTTGAACTTTAGATACGCCTCTTTAATAGGAAGTCCGCTACTACTATATCCAGGGAGTGAAAATGTTACAAGTGATGGGACTGTGTTTACAAAAGCCAAGATATTGTTTAGCAGTGCGTAGTCTTTGATCGTACTTTTTTCTATATACATTACCCCCTCAAAGTCCCTTATATGCCCATTTATGGAGAATTTTAACACGCCTCCTTTAAACTCCGATTTGGCAAAAAGTTTGCTCATAAACTTATCATTAAAGCCATCACCTATAAGGTAGAAAGTGCCATCTTTAAGCCTTAGTTTTGCACTTCCATCTTTATGGGTTAGGTTTATATTTAGTATGCCATTTTTATACCAAAGTCTAAGTTTTTCGCTAATTAGAAAACGGTTTTTACTGATGTAGATGTAGCTATCTTTAGCATCTAGCGTTATCTGCGTACTAAGCGGTTTGCTATCTTGCTCACCTTGAGCTAAAAACTCAAGAATACCATCGAGGTTAAAGCCTAGATCTTCACTTTTTATAGCTATATTTTTACCCACAACTACAAAGATCTTGTCGTTTATGGCGATACTGCTTTTTTTATCTTTAGTGTTGTAGCTAGCCTCTACGCGGTAGCTATTTATGAGATCATTTTGGTTGGTAAGGAGTGCATAAGGTGTTGAGATATTACCTAATATGAAGATCTCATCATCATCAAAAGATCTATTGATACTAAGTGCCGATACGCCCAAGTCATAGCCCTCAAGCTGCTCTATGTATGGTAGCATTTTATGTGGTGAGGCGATATCTACTCTATAACCAAGCTCATCTATTGTGGCGTTTAGGGCAAACTTTTCCACCTCTATGCCAAAGGAGTCTTCGTTTGTGAGAAACTTTACGCTTATGCTATCTTTGTGCTTAAAAAAGCCATCAAAAAGCTCCGTGCTACTTGCTTGCAAAGTAAATGTAGGCTCATAAAATATATAGCCATCTAGCTTTGTTTTCAAAAACCCATCTATGGCGAGATCTACCCCAACAAAACGAGTTCTATCTTTTTGCACTAGCATTTCAAGGTTATAAAGAGCAATATCTTCATTTTTGTAGCTAAACTCCACTGTGTCATTTGAGCTCAGGTGAAGTGCGTGATCAAACTCAAGCTTGATCTTTGAAGCAGATTTTAGCCTATCTAGCGGTATAAAGTTTAGCTCCATAAGCCCTTTGTGAGACTCAAAAGAGTACTCGCCATTTAGGTAAGCTGTGGCGATCTCTTTGATCTTTATGGAGCTGTTTTTTACCCTTAGTACTTCACTAGAGAGATCAAACTCCATTTTCTCAATAGCGTCTATGCTAAAGTCTAAGATACCAAAACTCCACTTCGTAGGTGTAGCTCTAAAGTAGCTCTTTGTGGGTGAAATAACTAAAGCAAGCTCATCTCTTAGATCGCTATTTATGAGCTTAAATCCGCCGAGATTGGCGTGTTCTATGTCAAATGTTAGCTCGCCCTCATCTTTTTTGACATCTAGATCTATACCTACAAAAGCACTAAGCATATCATCATACTTAGCAAAGGTTTTGTAGCTCTTTATATGGGTGTTTTTTAGCTCAAGATCTAGGTTAAATATGTCAAAATCAAGCCCCAAATAGTTGATCGATGCCTCATTTGCTACAAATCTCCCCTCCGCCTCAACATCTAAGCTCTCAAGGGCGATGCGTAGATCTAGCGAAGTAAGCAGGCTTCCTTTGGTCTGTTTTAGTGGAATCTCTATGCCGTAGTGTTTAAGTAGATCTAGTATCTCATCATTTAGCATACCATTTAGCCTTAGTTGTAGCCAAAGCGGTATATCATGCTCGCTAAAGTCGATGCTTAGGCGACTATCTTGCAGATCAAAGCCATATGAGGTTGTGCTTATGGGAGCTATCTTTAAAGTGGCGTCGCTAAAGATTAGATCCACTCTTTTGGCATCAACTTTTTGTAGATCTGGATCGTACTTGTAGCTTACACCATCTAGCGACGCGGTTGCTTCTATATGCTTGTACGCCTCGCTTAGTAGGTCATACTCGCCATATCCTCTAAAGCTCTTAAGTGCTAGCTTATCGAAGTTTAGGGCATCTAGCAGGTAGTACTCTATCTCTTTGTCAAGCTTAAAAAGGGCGATGATCTTTTGGTAGTTTTGTACACTTTTGTCTAGGGCTAGATCATAGGTAAAGCGTTTGGTATCAGAGTGTAGATTTAGTTTTGCACTGTTTTCAAAAAAGTTTAGATCTGCTTGCATGGCAAGGGTAGGGCTACTTAGTAGCAGTGCCCCATTTGCACTAGCTTCTAGGTCTTTGCTTTTTAGTGTAGTGTCAAAAAGCATAGCATCTTTGCTTAGATCTGCTTTTGTGTAGATCTGCATGCCATTTATGAGTAGAGTGAGGTAGATTTGATCTCTGTTTTCGTAGTTTATAGATAGTTTTTGCTTGCCAAAAGTAAGCTCATCTATCTCGATTTGATTAAAGTATTTTACTATATTTAGCAGATCTTTTATGCCCTCAAGAAGTTGTGATCTATCTAGATCTAGGCTCTCTTTTTTGGGTAAAAGAGTCACTTTTTTGGCATAGAGATCGATTTTTTCATCGTATTTTATGTATAATCTCTCAACCTTTAGGTGCAAAAATGAGAAGCTATCAATCAGCAAGCCATTTTTCAATATAAAAAGTAAAGAAGCAGATGAGAGCATGATAAAAAAAATAGCACTAAGTAGCATAAAATGGATCTTTGATATTATGCTAATAATTGCTCTATCTCTCATATACTACCTAAACAATCCAGTTTTTTCTTCAAAAGTGATCTATATTCCACAAGGCTCAATACAGAGTATTATATCACAAATGAAGCAAAGCAACTACGCAGTTTCTAACATAGATGTGTGGCTTCTAAGGGCGATGGGCTCGCCACAAAGCGGGTGGATAGATCTAGGAAGTGGGGTAAATAGTAGAGCCGATTTTTTGTATAAACTAACCACTTCAAAAGCAGCACTCACTAGCATTACGCTGATTCCTGGGGAGACGACGCACATATTTTTAGATCAGCTAAGCTCCCAGCTAAGCTTAGATAGATCTAAGCTTGAGAGCGAGTTTAGATCTCTATCTTCTATGAGCGAAGGGGTTTTTGTGCCAAATACTTATGCTTTGCCGATAGGAATTAGCGAATATATGACAATCAGAACACTATATACGCAGTCTCAAAAGCAGATGAGATCTCTTAGTCAGAAGATTTTTGGTAGCTACAATGAGAAAAAATGGTTTCATTTTGTAACAATTGCGTCCATTATAGAGAAAGAGGCAGCAAATATTGATGAGATGCCACTAGTTAGCTCTGTGATACATAACCGCCTAAAGAAAAATATGCCCCTCCAGATGGACGGTACGCTAAACTATGGGGAGTTTTCGCATACTAAAGTAACTGCCAAACGCATAAGAGAAGATGAGTCCCACTACAACACCTATAAAAATAGAGGCTTGCCAAAGGCTCCTGTGTGCAATGTAAGCTTTAATGCTCTAAGAGCTGCTATATTTCCCGCTAAAACGCCCTATCTATATTTTATGAAAAACAGAAATGGAACGCATAACTTTACTCGTTACTATTCTACACATTTAAGCAACATTAGCGATGCTACAAAATGAAACAAACTTTAAAATTTTAGAGATATTTCCCCCTCATTTGTATATATTATTTATCTAAATGGTAATATTTGATCGTAAATTTTTCAAAAGTGTTACCTTTTGCAAAGATAAAATTAAGTATATGAGGAATATATATGTCAAAAATAGTTTGGTCGAAAATAGATGAGGCACCAGCACTAGCAACATACTCGCTACTGCCGATAGTTCAAGCATTTACAAAAAATGCAAATGTAGCCGTAGAGCTTAGTGATATTTCACTCTCTGGTCGTGTTATAGCGACTTTTGCCGATAGTCTAAGTGCTACACAAAAACAGAGTGATGCTCTAGCAGAGCTTGGAAAACTTGTGCTTGATCCAGATTGTAACATCATCAAGCTACCAAACATCTCAGCATCGATCCCACAACTAAAAGAGTGTATAGCTGAGCTTCAATCACAAGGTTACGCGATCCCTAACTACCCAGAAGATCCAAAAACAGACGATGAAAAAGCTCTAAAAGAGAAGTTTTCAGCGTGTCTTGGTTCAGCGGTAAACCCAGTTCTTCGTGAAGGAAACTCAGATCGTAGAGCTGCAGTTGCAGTTAAAAACTTTGCAAAGAAAAACCCACACAAACTAAGAGCATTTGAGGAGAACTCAAAAGCGTGTGTAGCACATATGAATGATGATGATTTTTATGGAAATGAGCAGTCTATCATCAAAAAAGGTAACTCAAAAGTTGCGATCAACCTAAATGGCAAGCTTCTAAAGAGCATTGATGCGGTTGATGGTGAGATCTTAGATGGTACTTATCTATCTGTTGCGGCTCTTAGATCTTTCATACAGAGCACACTTGATGATGCAAAAGAGCAGGGGCTTTTGTGGTCGCTTCACCTAAAAGCAACTATGATGAAAGTTTCAGATCCGATCATGTTTGGACACGCTGTTTATGTCTACTTCAAAGAGGTGTTTGATAAGTATGAAGCGGAGTTTAAAGAGCTTGGTATCAACCCAAATCTAGGGCTTGGAGATCTATATAAAAAGCTTGAAAAATCATCTAAAAAAGCGGAGATCGAAGCGGCTTTGGCAGCAGTTTATGAGAAACAACCATCAATGGCGATGGTAGATAGCGACAAAGGTATCACTAACCTTCACGCATCAAATGATATCATCATCGACGCATCTATGCCTGTTGTGGTTAGAGATGGTGGCAAGATGTGGAACCGCGATGGTAAGGTGCAAACTTGTATGTCGGTAATCCCAGATAGAACTTATGCAACTATGTATAAAGAGATCGTAGATGACTGTGTGGCAAATGGGCAGTTTGATGTCACTACTATGGGTAATGTTCCAAATGTGGGGCTAATGGCACAAAAAGCTGAAGAGTATGGCTCGCACCCAACAACATTTGAGATTGAAGAAGATGGTGTTGTAGAGGTAGTGGACGCTGATGGAACTGTTCTTATGAGCCACAATGTACAAAAAGGTGACATCTGGAGAATGAGTAGAGCAAAAGATGTTGCGATCAAAGACTGGGTAAGACTAGCTCATGAACGCGGTGTGCTTACAAAAACTCCAGTTGTGTTTTGGCTAGACTCATTTAGACCACACGATGCAAATCTCATCAAAAAAGTGATGACTTACTTGCCAGAGCATCTAGCAAAAAACCCGATCGAGTATGAGATCTTAGCTCCAAAACAGGCGATGAAGTACTCACTAAAACGCATTAGACTAGGTCTTGATACCATCAGTGCAACAGGAAATGTTCTAAGAGACTACCTTACAGATCTATTCCCAATCCTTGAGCTTGGCACAAGTGCAAAGATGCTCTCAATCGTTCCACTTCTAGCAGGTGGTGGCGTGTTTGAGACAGGTGCAGGCGGATCAGCTCCTAAGCATGTTGAGCAGTTTTTAAAAGAGGGTCACCTTAGATGGGACTCACTAGGGGAGTTTTTAGCACTTGCTGAGTCGCTAAGATTTATCGCTCAAAAGAACAACTCTAGCGAGCTTGAAGCTGTTACAGAGGCACTTGATGTTGCAAATGCAGCTTATCTTGATAACAACAAAGCACCTAGTAGAAGTGCAGGTGAGCCAGATAACAAAGCTAGTCACTTCTATCTTGCACAATACTGGGCAGATGCACTAGCAAAACAGAGTAAAGTTCCAGCACTAGCAGGCAAGTTTGCTCCAATAGCTGCGGCACTAAAAGAGAATGAATCTAAGATTTTAGGTGAGCTTATGGCAGTTGAGAGCAAAGCTCAAGATATCGGTGGATACTACAAGCCAGATGACGCAAAAGCATCTGCTGCGATGAGACCTTCTGCTACACTAAATAGTATTATAGATAGCATATAGAAATAGGAGAGCTTTTTAGCTCTCTTATACTACTTAATATCATATAGAAAGTACGCTTAATAGAGAGGCTTTTATACTTTTACTTAAGCGTATTAAGATAAAATATCTCATTTTTTACATAAGGAGAATGGATGAATCAAGGAAAAAGAGTAGGGATAGTTGGTGCTGGAAATGTTGGAGCAACGGTTGCCTACTCGCTTGCGATGAATGGATCATGTCACGAGATCATCCTTCGTGATAATAAAATAGATGTAGCAATGGGTAAAGCACTCGATATGAGTCAAGCAGCTGCTGCGGTGCGAAGCCATACAGTTGTAAGTGTTGCAAATGATATATCAGAACTTAGTGACTGCGATATAGTCGTCATAACCGCTGGAAGCCCTAGACTCCCTGGTATGAGTAGAGATGATCTGCTTATGATCAATGCCAAAATCACCAAAGAGGTAGTTGAGGGGATCGCAAAATACTCCCCTCAAGCCATCATCATAATGGTCTCAAACCCACTAGATGCGATGACTTATGTCGCACTAAGAGAGAGTGGGTTTGATAGAAGCCGTGTTATAGGTATGGCTGGGATCTTAGATAGTGCTCGTATGGCTAGCTTTATACAAGAGAAACTTGGTTATGGCGGAGGGCAGATCAGAGCCTCTGTGATGGGTGGACATGGCGATGATATGGTTCCACTACCTCGCTACTCAACGGTTGCGGGTGTGCCACTAAGCGATTTGCTAAATCAAGATGAGATCGATGAGATAGTAAAGCGAACTCGCAATGGTGGAGCTGAGATCGTGGGATACTTAAAGACTGGATCTGCATACTACGCACCCGCAAAGGCAACTGCTATAATGGTTGAGGCGATACTTAAAGACTCAAAGCAGATATTTCCTTGTGCGGTCTATCTAAATGGTGAGTATGGTCATGATCATGTGGTCTCTGGAGTTCCTGTTATGCTTGGTGCAAACGGTGCAGAGAAGATCATAGAGATGAGCCTTGATAATGCAGAAAAAGAGATGTTTGCAGGCTCATGTAGCTCTGTTAAAAAACTGATAGATACACTAAATAAGAACAATTTTTTCAACTAAAAAAGGAGGGTTTGTTGAGTAGTAGAATAGAAAAAGATACGATGGGCGAGATAAAAGTCCCGCTAAATGCTTACTGGGGGGCACAAACGCAAAGATCTTTGCAAAACTTTGCCATAGGTGAAGAGAAGATGCCTTATGAGATCACAAGAGCTTTTTCATACCTAAAAAAAGCGGTTGCACTTGTAAATCGTGATCTAGGCAAACTTGATAGTAAAAAAGCTGATGCGATCGCAAAAGCAGCAGATGAGATGCTAGAGGGCAAGCTAGATGAGAACTACCCGCTAGTAGTGTGGCAAACAGGCTCTGGCACGCAGTCAAATATGAACAACAACGAGGTTTTAGCAAACCGTGCCACTGAGATACTCGGAGGCGACTTTAGAGTAGAGAAGCTTGTTCACCCAAATGATGATGTAAACAAATCTCAAAGCTCAAATGATACCTACCCAACAGCACTTCATGTAGCTTCGATCATAAGTGTAGAGAGTAGAGTTTTACCAGCGATTGATAAGCTTAGATCTACACTAGATAAAAAGGCAAAAGAGTTTGATGGTATCGTAAAGATTGGACGAACTCATCTACAAGATGCAACACCTCTAACACTAGGGCAAGAGATCAGCGGTTGGGTTGAGATGCTAGATAAGTGCCGTAAGATGATAGAGGCTTCACTTGACGCAGTTCGTGAACTAGCACTTGGCGGAACTGCGGTTGGAACAGGGCTAAATGCTCACCCAGAGCTAGGGCAGAGGGTAGCTGCAAAGCTAAGTGAGCTAACAGGGCATAGTTTTGTAACTGCACCCAATAAATTTCATGCCTTAACCTCACACGACGCACTTGTCTTTGCTCATGGGGCACTAAAAGCACTCTCAGCAGATATGATGAAAATAGCAAATGATGTTAGATGGCTAGCTTCGGGTCCAAGATGCGGGATCGGTGAGATTACTATCCCAGAAAATGAACCAGGATCTTCGATTATGCCTGGTAAAGTAAACCCTACGCAGAGCGAAGCTGTAACAATGGTCGCTTGCCAAGTGATGGGCAATGACGCGACTATCGGCTTTGCAGCTAGTCAAGGTAACTTTGAGCTAAATGTATTTAAGCCCGTAATCGCTTATAACTTCTTGCAAAGTTGCAGGCTTCTAGCTGATAGCATAGTCTCATTTAATGATAACTGTGCGGTTGGGATAGAGCCAGTTTTGGAGCAGATCGAGCACAACCTAAACAACTCACTAATGCTAGTAACTGCACTAAACCCGCACATCGGCTACGAAAATGCAGCAAAGATTGCAAAAACTGCACACAAAAACAACTCCACACTAAAGGCTACTGCCATAGAGCTAGGGCTTTTAAGTGCTGAGGAGTTTGATAAGTTTGTAGTAGCAAAAGATATGATCTCAAGCAAAGAGTAAATTTACAAAGGAAGAGCGTATGAATATTCATGAGTATCAAGCAAAAGAGATTTTTGCTAAGTATGGTGTACCAACACCTAAGGGAAAAGTAGCACATAGTGTAGCTGAGGCGGTTGCAAATGCAAAAGAGCTAGGCGGATCTGTATGGGTGGTTAAAGCTCAGATCCATGCAGGTGGTCGTGGTCTAGGAGGTGGAGTTAAACTTGCTAGAAGCCTAGAAGAGGTGGAAAAACTCTCCAGTGAGATCCTAGGTATGACACTTGTAACACACCAAACAGGCCCTGAGGGTAAGCTTGTGCAAAAGATCTACATCGAAGAGGGAGCAGACATCAAAGATGAGCTATACCTCGGTGTGGTGCTAGATAGATCTCGTGAGATGCCTATTATCATGGCTTCAACTGAGGGTGGTATGGAGATCGAAAAAGTTGCAGAAGAGACTCCAGAGAAGATCATAAAAGTAGCAGTAGATCCAGCGATTGGATTTCAAGGATTTCATGGTCGCGATCTAGTTTTTGGACTAGGTATAACAGATCCAGCAGAGCAAAAGAAGTTTATAGCATTTGCATCAAAACTATTTAAACTATATATGGACAATGATGGCGAAATGATAGAGATCAACCCGCTTATCAAAACAGGAAGTGGCGACTTTTTGGCACTTGATGGCAAGATGGGCTTTGATGACTCAGCACTATATCGCCACCCACAGATCGAGGCTATGCGAGATCTAAGTGAAGAGGACGCAGATGAGAGGGAAGCTAGTGAGTATGGACTCTCATATGTCTCACTTGATGGCGAGATCGGCTGTATGGTAAATGGTGCAGGGCTTGCGATGGGTACAATGGATACCATAAACTATATGGGTGGAACACCTGCAAACTTCCTTGATGTGGGTGGAAAAGCGAGTGCGCAGACTGTTGCAAAAGGGTTTGAGATAATCCTAAAAAACCCAAATGTAAAAGCGATATTTGTAAATATATTTGGTGGAATCGTTAGATGTGATCGTATCGCAAACGGGATCTTAGAGGCAACAAAGCTAACTGATGTGCATGTACCAGTGATCGTTAGACTTGATGGCACAAACGCAACTGAGGCGGCGGATATACTAAGAGGTGCAAACATCGCAAACATCATAACTGCAACAGATCTAGCAGATGGTGCCGCAAAAGCAGTCCAAGCCGCTAAGAGCACAAAGTAAGGAGTAGGGCGTGAGTATTTTAGTAAACAGCGATACAAAAGTAATAGTTCAAGGTTTCACAGGTAAAGAGGGTAGTTTTCACGCTGAGCAGTGCATGGCGTATGGCACCAAAATAGTTGGTGGTGTTACACCAAACAAGGGTGGTCAGGAGCATCTAGGCAAGCCAGTATTTAACACCGTAAAAGAGGCGGTAAGTGCTACTGGTGCAACAGTTTCTATGATCTTTGTACCACCTGCATTTGTTGCAGATGCGGTTATGGAAGCAGCAGATGCGGGCATAGATCTAGCAGTTGTTATCACTGAGGGAGCACCTGTAAAAGATATGCAAGCGGCAAAAGCTTATGCTACTAAGAGAAATATGAAAACTATCGGGCCAAACTGCCCAGGGATCATCACTGCTGAGGAGTGCAAGATCGGTATCATGCCAGGAATGATCTTTAAAAAAGGAAATGTTGGACTTATCTCAAAGTCTGGAACGCTTACATATGAGGGTGCAAACCAAGTTGTAAAAGAGGGTTATGGCATCTCAACAGCAGTTGGAATCGGCGGAGATCCAATCATCGGACTTTCATATAAGCAACTCTTAGCGATGTTTGAAGCAGATGAGCAGACTCACGCTATCGTGATGATAGGTGAGATCGGAGGAGATCTTGAGATCCAAGCAGCAGCTTACATAAAAGAGAACATCAAAAAACCTGTTGTTGCTTTCATAGCGGGTCAAACTGCCCCAAAAGGCAAGAGAATGGGTCACGCGGGTGCGATAGTGAGTGGCGGTGCTGGAACTGCAGCTGAAAAGATGGCAGCGTTAAAGGCTGCGGGTGTAAAAGTTGTAGTCTCTCCTGCGGAGATTGGCAAAGCCGTAGCAGAGGTGCTCAAAAAGTAACATTTTAGTAACTTTTATAGCCTTTTATCGAGGCTATATGAACTCTATAAGCTAGGTTTTGTTAATCTGTGGGCGAAAACTGTTTTTTTGAGGTCGAGCTTGCTACTAAAAGTAGCACTTTTATAATTGTAAATAGAGGAGAGTAAATGTCTAAGTTTAGAACACCAAACCCTGGCGATCAACCAGTTTGGGTAAATACTAATAACTGTAAAGCGTGTGATGTTTGTGTATCTGTATGTCCAACAGGTGTACTAGGTATGAAGTATGATTCATCATCAACACTAGGAGCAATGATCTCTGTTGAGTATCCTGATGCTTGTATTGGCTGTATGGATTGTGAGCTTTCTTGTCCAGATTTTGCTATCTATGTAGCAGGTAAGGGCGAGTATAAGTTCGCAAAAGTGACAGATGAAGCTAGAGAGAGACAAGTCGCAGTCATTGCAAACAACTATATGGCACTAAGTCAAAAAAGGAGTTAATTTAATGGCTACAAGAGAGATAATATCGAGTGGAAATGAGCTTGCTGCACTAGCAGCAAAAGATGCTGGGTGTCTATTTTATGGTGGTTACCCAATCACACCTTCTAGTGAAGTTATGCATGAGATGTCAAACCATATGCCAAAAGTTGGCGGTGCATGTATCCAGATGGAAGATGAGATAGGTGGTGTTGCAGCAGCGATTGGTGCAGGTATGAGTGGTGTGCGAACAATGACAGCTACATCAGGCCCTGGGATCTCACTAAAAGCAGAAAACCTTGGACTTGCTCAGATGGCAGAAGTGCCACTTGTTGTAGTAAATGTTATGAGAGGTGGTCCATCAACTGGTCTTCCAACTCGTGTAAGTCAAGGTGATGTCGCTCAAGCTAAAAACCCATCGCATGGGGACTATAAGTCCATAACTGTGTGTGCAGGCTCGCTTGCGGAGTGTTACACCGAGACTGTTAGGGCGTTTAACCTAGCAGATCGTTTTATGCAACCAGTTTTTGTGTTACTAGATGAAACACTAGGACATATGCATGGTAAAGCAGTTATTCCAACTGAAGAAGATGTTAAAAACGGGATCGTTCCTAGAAAAACATTTGATGGTCCAGCGGAGGAGTACTTTCCATATGGGTGCGAGAGTGATCAACCAGCGGTGCTAAACCCTATGTTTAAGGGGTATCGCTACCACTTTACAGGTTTGCATCATGATAAAAAAGGCTTTCCAACAGAGGAGATCGAGACCTGTAGAAAGCTGATCCAACGCCTAGAGGATAAAGTAGAGCTTCATAAAGAGGAGCTTGAGTCATACGAAGAGTTTCAAACAGAGGACGCAGAGATACTTATAGTAGCTTATGGTTCAGTTTCACTTGCAGCAAAAGAGGCGATCCGCCATCTACGAGCTGATGGTATAAAAGCAGGTCTATTTAGACCGATCACTTTATGGCCAAGCCCAGCTAAAAAGATGAAAGAACTAGCAGATCGCATACCAAAAGTACTTTGTGTTGAGCTAAACATCGGTCAATACAGAGACGAGGTGCAAAGAGCAACAGGAAGACTTGACATAGAGGGACTCTTTAAGGTAAATGGTAGACCTATTTCTCCTTATGAGATAGTAAATAAAGTAAAGGAACTATAATATGGCTTTTAATTATGAAAACTATTTGAGACTTGAAAAGATGCCAACACTTTGGTGTTGGGGTTGTGGCGATGGTGTAATCTTAAAAGCATTTGTAAGAGCAATCGACACTATGGGGCTTAGCAAAGATGATGTTTGTGTAGTCTCTGGAATTGGTTGTTCGGGGAGATTTTCTTCTTATGTTGATTTTAACACTATCCATACTACACATGGTAGAACTATCGCGTTTGCTACTGGTGTAAAACTTGCAAATCCAGACAAGTATGTGATCTGTGTGGCAGGTGATGGTGACGCTCTAGCGATCGGTGGTAACCATACGATCCATGGTTGTAGAAGAAATATCGATATAACTTTGATACTTATCAACAACTTTATCTATGGTCTAACAAACTCACAAACTTCTCCAACTACACCGCAAGGTATGTGGACTGTTTCACAGCAATCAGGTAACATAGATCCAACTTTTGATGGTTGTAAACTAGCTATCGCTGCTGGTGCTTCATTTGTGGCTCGTGAGACAGTAAATGATCCGAAAAAACTTGAAAAAGCGATCATAAAAGCGATCGAGCATAAAGGTTTTGCTTTTATGGAAGTGCTTTCAAACTGCCATATCAACCTTGGTAGAAAAAATAAAATGGCTTCTGCTATCGAGAACCTAAACTGGATCGATGATATAACAGTATCTAAGAAAAAATATGACGCAATGACTCCAGAAGAGCAACTAAATGTGTTTCCTACTGGTATCTTAAAAGAGGATACAGAGGCAAAAGAGTACTGTGAAATGTATGAAGAGGTTAAAAAGTTCCATCAAGGGCTTAGAAAAAATATCACTCAAGATGAGTTTGCTAAAAAGATCTAAGGAGAGCACTATGGCTAGAACATTAATGAGATTTACAGGTGTTGGTGGACAGGGTGTTTTGCTTGCAGGTGAGATCTTTGCAGCAGCAAAAATTAAAGATGGCGGACATGGTCTAAAGACTGCTACATATACATCTCAAGTGCGTGGTGGTCCAACAGTAGTTGATATTACGCTAGATGATGATGAGATCTACTATCCATATGCAAATGATGGTGAGATAGGTTTTATGCTTTCAGTTGCACAGGTAAGTTATGATCAGTTTAAAAGAGGTGTACAAGAGGGTGGAACCATCGTTGTGGATCCAAACCTAGTAAAACCAACAGATGAAGATCGTAAAAAATGGAGAATCATCGAGATCCCAATCATAACCATAGCAAAAGAGGAAGTTGGCAATGTGATCACACAGTCAGTTGTAGCACTTGCAATTGCCAATACTATAATGAAGCCACTTGAAAAAGGGATCCTTGTAGATACTATGTTATCAAAAGTTCCTGCTAAAGTTCATGAAGCAAATAAAAAAGCTTATGAGCTTGGCGAAAAATACGCAAGCGAGGCTCTTGCTTCATAAATATGCGGGTAGGGCACTTTTGCCCACCTTGCATATTAGACAATATCAACTCAGAACAATCAACTCCCAAAACGCCTCAACATGCTTCTCAAATAACCTAGATAGGTCATTGCTATTTTTGTGATCTAGTCTCATTAGCGTGATATGCAATCTTATATAAAAAAGAGTGCTGAAAAATTGATATGCTAAAATATTAGGATCAGTAGATCTGATAAGATTGTTTTGCATCATAGTAAAAAAAGCCATCGATAGGTACTTTAGACTCGCACCGTGAGAATCCTCTAAAAAGTGCTCTCTTAGCGTAGGGTTTTGAAGTAGCTCAATTAGCAACAATCTAAACGACTCATCGCTTCCACGATCAAATGTCATAAGCTTATATTTGGTGGCAAAGCTAGATAAGAAGAGCTTGCCTTTTAGTGCTTGAGTTGTTATGTCACTACTATCCAGACTAAAAACAGGCTTCATTATAGAGGATAAAACCTCTTTGTATATCTGCTCCTTGTTCTCAAAGTGATTGTAGAGTGCCGACTCCTTCACACCAACCGCTCTTGCTATCATTCTAACGCTTGTTGCTTTATAGCCATTTTGGCTAAAGAGTAGAGCGGACTCATTTAGTATCTTCTGCCTTGTTGTAATTACCTTATCCATTTCTAAGCCTTAACAGTTGTTAATATGAGCATAATTATACATTAACAGTTGTTAATCAATAGAAGATAGGTAGGTGAACAGTTGTTCTTATAGTAGTAAATTAAGATGAACAGTCGTTAATTTATAGTGATCAAAGCCCGTATAATAGGGCTTTAGTAATAGTTTTCTGTTTTTGGGTATGATTGCATCTGTGCAACACATAGGTGCGTAGCAAAAAAGCTATGAGGAAAGTCCGAGCTGCTTTAGGACAGTGTTCCATTTAACGAATGGCCACCTTTTTGGTGAGGGAAAGTGCAACAGAAACAAAACTTCCGCTTGCGGTAAAGGTGAAACGGTGGTGTAAGAGACCACCAGTCTTTATGGCAACATAGAGAGCTTGTAAACCCAACATGGCAGCAAGAGATAAGTGGTCGGCGTCCTAAATGCCATTATCTCGCTAGAGTTTCATAGCGATATGAAGCGTAGATTAATACCTATACAATACAGAACTCGGCTTATGTTGCACAATTCATCTAAATAGCCTAAAAATCATCAAAAGAGCAGAAGTAGAAAAATAGTATTTTAAATAGAATATACATTATGTTAATCATAATAGATACTATTATTTAGTATATGGTTGCTCTCTAGCTCACCCATCGCCTCGCGTTCTGCCTTTGTGAAGTCTCGGCGAAGCTTTACCTTACCATTTAGCATGTTGGTTAGCTCGATCTTACCCTCACCTAGCTTGCCTAGCATACCATTAGCCTGCAAGTACTCGCCCACCTGTTTCATAGTGCCAAAGTTTAGTAGCTCACCATCTTTGATGTAGCCCTGTTTGTTTAGCCACCCCACCATATCTTTAGCGTTACTAAACTCCTTGCCGATCCCTCGCTCAAAGATCCGATCCACCGTGAAGCCTCTAAACCCTGCCATCATAGTTTTAGGTGTCTTGCTCTCATACTGCCTTATGAGGTACTCACCCACCCACTCCTTATATGCCTTTTCACTCAGCACGCCTGCATCAACTGCCCTAGCTCCTAGAGCGTCTATGTTGGCTCTTAGTGTGTCTGCTAGCTCTCTCACATCACCTGTTAGGTTCTCGCCCCCTGTTTTAGTTAGGTAGCGGTAGATGTCTCTATTGGTCGCATCATCAAGCCCATCTAGTACTTTTGCAAGTCTACTTATAGAGCTATCCTTTGCCTGCATATTTGTGTGAGTTAGATCTCTAGCTCTATGGTATGCACCGCTAAAGCTATCGGTGAAGTACTCTCTAAATAGACTTCGCATATTAGCAAAGGCATCACCATTTTGCGATATATCTTTAAACTCCTTGTTGCTCTGCTCTAGCACTCTTTGCTCTAAGTGGCTAAAGTCGTGATCAAATAGCCCTTTGCCTGCTCCGCCTGCCTCTAAGTGACCACCTCGCATATTTGGGTTGCTTGGAGTGCTGTTTTGTGGTATACTTTCACCAAAGCCAGTGCTAGAAGCCCCTTCAGTGGGGTAGGTGTCATTGTGACCGACCACTGGCTTTTTTCTATTTGAGTAGTAAGTTACTATAAAATCTTTACCATTTCTTTTATCTTCATCAATAACAACTCTTAATCTAGTCCCTTGCTCATCGAAATAGGTATATTGTCTTCTAGTAGCTGTGATATGTTCTACATCAGATTTTCTAATAATATCTACAATATCCACTAACTCATCAGGAGTTAAGCTCTCTTTTTTTTCATCAAAGTGTTTAAATATTATATGCTTAGCTCCCTTGCTCTCACTCCCCTTTGTTAGATATAAGCTCTCCTTTAGTGTATTTATATCATCAGTTTTTAACTCTGCTACACTTCTCTTGCCTAGATAAACCTCTGCTATCTTTTTCTGCTCTGGCGTTAGCTCTCGCCCCTCTAGTCTCTTGCTTAGTGTAGCTATCTTATCTGCATAAGCATCTCTTGACGCCATACTCATAGCCACACCATCATCATACTTTATGATCGGCTCTGGGTATGACCCCTCCTGCTTTGCTAGCGTATCGCTCCACGCCTCGCCTGCTCTTTGCTCTGGTGCATAATCTGCTCTGTGTTGTGTCGCTCTAGCTTGTTGCTCACCCCATAGACGATGGTAGTTTTGGTATGGTGTGTTTTGTAGCTCTTCAATCTTTTTTACTTCGTCTGCGATATATCTTTTTGCAATTTCTGGAGTATCAGGACTATTGATGTCTTTTATAAGATACTGTCTATAATCCTCAAGAGTTCCATTTTCTCCTATTCTTCCCCTCTGTTTTGCACCATCTAAAATTTTATTTATTCTCTCTTCTCTATCAAACACTTTAAATTCATCTATGTTTCCACCCCTCGCCCACCCCTCTTTAGTCTGTATGGCGTGTTGTACTTCGTGGAGTAGCGTGCTCTTCATCTCTTTTGGATCACCTATTTTTAGTGCTATCTCTCCATTGCTAAACGAACCATTTGCTTGTAGTTCACCCTTGTGAAAAGATACTTTTATGTTTTTTAGCTCTGGGTATTGCTCAAATAGTGCTGGGTGATCAAGCACCTCATCTAGTGTGTATTTGTCTTTTGTGATGTCATATAGCTCGCTATACCCTTGTTTGGCTTTATGTTTTATGTAGTCTTGGTTTGTGCCCTTAAACCCTGCTAGCTCTTTGTGCATGGTGAGTGTGTTTTCATCTAGCTTGTCATAGTTAAAAAAATCATCACTCAGTTTACTTTTCGTTTTTGTAGGCAGAACAAATCTCGCCCCACTATCGTCTATCTCTCTCATAGTCTTCTTGGTGGCTACATCACTAAAAGCTCCCTTTGACTTTGGCTTAGCTCCCACAAACATTCCAGCTACTGCATCAGTATCTTTGAAGTCGTTTTTAAACCACTCTGGCTTAGCTCTGCTTAGTGCGTGCACACCTGCTCCACCTATACCTGCACCTATGGCTAAGTCTCTAAATGTAAACTCACCATCACCGTCGTAGTCTCTTTGGTTTATAAGTGCGTCACTCCCACCTAGTGAAGCACCTGCTAGTGATGGTGTAGGGTTAGCCATTAGCGTATTAGGGTTAGTGCTATCAAAGGCACCCCTGTTATGCACTGACTTTATTTGGTTTGGATTGAGTATCATTACTTCATTTTCTGCAACTACTGAGTCGTATCCATGTTTTTTAATAATATTTGTTGCTATCTCCCTCTGCGTGTATTTGTTGCCCTTAATCATATTGCTATGTTCTTTTTTTGTAAAACCTATTTTTTGCTCTACTTGTGTAACAAGACTTTTTCCATTTGGAACTATAAAAGGATTATTTATTTTTAGAAAATACTCCTCTACTGTATTGCCATATCTTCTTGCTACACTTTTTCTATTTGTAAAATAAAAACCAACTCCATACTCCATACCATTTGTTTTATTTATTTCTGTTTCTTTAAAAGTATCAAACTTGCTACTAGTCCCATGGTAAAACACCTTAGGACTTCCATCTTCATTTTTAGTTAAAGGGTGTGAGTCTTTATGCCACTTTGCTAGATTTGCATCTCTTTGGCTTTGTGGTATAATATCAGTCTTGGAAGAGGTTGAAGTAATTGTTCCCGATGAGCGAACACCCTCTTCTAAGTTTCTATTACTATAAAAAGTAATGACCCTTTCCTTGCCATTCTTCATGTTTCCTGTTACTACTTTAAGCGTCACACCATTTTTCTCTAGTTCATAGACATTTTTACCATAGCTCTCATATAGCTTACCATTTCTGATAACCTCGCCTATGTTTAAAAGCTCTTCTTTGCTAACCTGCCCAACACTACCATCTTGCAGATGTTTTTCTATATGTACTGCACCTTGCCCCTTACCTGTATTGCTATTCTCAAACCCTCTCTCATACTTGATGATCGCATCAGCATCAGCCTTTCTAACCTCTGTTGCATTTTTACCATTAAAGGTTACATTGTAGATCCCTCGCATCTCTTTTTGCATGCCCTTTGATGGATCTACTATATGATTACTACCTGTAAACATTCGCCCAAAGCGTGCACCTTGACTAGATCCTGTCTCTAGCTCTGTGATGGCTCTCTCGGCATACTCCTTTAGCACTCCTTGAAACTGCTTGTTTTTTAGCATCGCCTTGACTGCTGTGTAGCCACCTAGTCCTAGCACAAACTT
>Ga0172377_10000739_pt1 | contig 31797 bp, 24 predicted proteins | sample Pumphouse3metaG_FD_119749 | JGI IMG/M metagenome (GOLD analysis project Ga0172377, IMG submission 119749) | Leachate microbial communities from a municipal landfill in Southern Ontario, Canada - Pumphouse #3 metaG | ecosystem: Engineered > Solid waste > Landfill > Unclassified | place: Canada... | reverse complement strand
TATTTCTTTGTAGCTGAACTGGACGGTAAGGTTTTGGGTTATGTGAATTTTGGTCCTACGCCATGTACAAAATCAGGATGGGACCTATACTGGATAGCTGTTAATAAAGAACTTCACGGGAAAGGGATTGGCGGAGAGCTTATGGAAATGGCAGAAAAAGATGTTGCTAAAAATGGAGGAGAAAAGCTTTGGATTGAAACTTCTTCTAAAGAAAATTATTTACCCACCAGACTCTTTTATGAAAAAAAAGGATATGTAAAGGCAGCCGAACTGGAGGATTTTTACGGTCCTGATGACAATAAAATAATTTATGTCAAGTTGCTGAAAAAAAATAAATGACGGATAAGAAAATATATAATCATTATATTCTGTGACCTGTTGCTTAAATTAATTCGTATTTTTATTTTTTATAAATCTAATTAAATAAAAAAGTAAAATGAAAAAAAGAATACTGATTTTTTTTTGTGTTTTGTTATCATTAGGTGTTTTTGCCCAGAAATTTGATCTGGCCAAGACTCCGCCAATGGGTTGGAACAGCTGGAATAAGTTTCATGGTGAGGTAAATGAAAAAGTGGTAATGAAAATGGCAGATGCCATGGTAAGTAGCGGAATGCAGGCTGTCGGTTACGAATATATTGTCATTGATGACTGCTGGCAGATTTCCAGGGACGAAAATGGTGAAATAGTGGTTGACAAAACACGTTTCCCTCATGGGATGAAATATTTGTCTGATTATATTCATTCCAAAGGATTGAAATTTGGAATATATACTTGTGTTGGCATAAAAACATGTGCCGGACTTCCGGCGTCTCGAGGATATGAATTTCAGGATGCACGTACCTATGCTCGCTGGAACGTGGATTATCTGAAAGATGATTTTTGTAATAATGGAGGCCAAAATTCTGTTGCTGCTTATTCTTTGATGAGAGATGCCTTGTATAAGGCAGGACATCCTGTCGTATTTAGTATTTGCGAATGGGGATCCACTAAACCCTGGACATGGGCAAAAGATGTAGGTCATTTGTGGCGTACTACCGGTGATATAAGGGATAGCTGGGGTTCTATGATTCATCTTGTAGATCTTGAAAAAGATCTATCTAAATATGCAGGTCCGGGACACTGGAATGATCCTGATATGCTCGAAGTTGGTAATGGCGGGATGACAAATGAAGAATATAAAACTCATTTTTCAATGTGGTGTATGCTTGCGGCTCCTCTGATGGCCGGGAATGATTTGGGAAATATGTCAAAGGAAACTCAGAGTATCTTAACTAATGGCAGTATGATAGCTATTGATCAGGATACCCTCGGAAAACAGGCGATATGTGCTCGTGAGGTAGCTGGATATGAAATCTGGATAAAACCATTGGTTAAGGAGGGTAAGGTTGCCTGTCTGCTTAACAGAAGTGATGAAGAAAAGACGGTTCAGGTAGATTTTAATTATTTGTTAACGGAGAACGATAATTATTGGCATAAGGATAAATATGAGCTTAAGGATTATCGTGTAATAGATTTGTGGGAAAATAAAGAAGTTAAAATGAATAAGAGTGGTTTGTCTACGGTAAAGATATTCTCTCATTCGGTTAAAGTTTATAGCTTTATCCGGAAATAATATTCTTAAAACAGAAACGACTAAAAGTAAGAAGGAATCCATTTTAAACTTCTATACTCCTTTTAGTCGTTTTTTGTTTATGCTTGTTAATCAAAAATTAATACTTTATTAATAAAATAATTTATATAATTTTTATATATTAATGAGGGAATAGTATTTTAACTTTGTTATAAATAATACAGGTTCTTATGCATAGAGATTCCATAAAATTTTATCCTTCGATATTGGAAGCAGCCAATTTAGTCATTCTGTATCTTTTCATACAGGCGATTGTTGACTTTCCTATAGCTTTATGGGATTATTTTCATGGTACTGAATATCTGTATGATTCTGTTAAAAAAATAATTCTTGGCATAGGATCTATTGTTTTTATATGGCTATATAGCTATATAAAAGCTCATTCACAGTGGAAGGATTTATTTCCTGCAAAAAAATTTAATCTTCTATTATTTATTCCTGTTATTTTATTTCTGGTAAGTGCACAAACATTTTTGGGTGAAATTAATCAGAAAATAATTGAAATATTACCGCCTCCTATATGGTTCAACGAATTATTTGCAATGGCATTTGAGAATAAATTTGGTTTTTGGGGGACTATAGTAAAAGTAGCAATAATTGCCCCTTTTGTTGAAGAATCTATATTCAGAGGCATTATAATGCATGGCTTTATGCGTAATTATCCCGCCTTTATAGCCATTTTTGTTTCAGCCCTTTTCTTTGCTCTATTTCATTTAAATCCGTGGCAATTTTCAGCGGCATTTTTACTGGGTTTATTATTAGGCACTATAATGGTTATTACCAAAAATATTTTTGCCTGCATGGCCGTCCATTCCATTAATAATCTTTTTGTATTGATAAGTATTAAGTATTGGTCTGAAATAGGACAGTCTGTCTTTTATCTAATGCCTAAAGAAGATTTGTATTATTTAAGTTACCTTGTTTTTGTGTTTAGTATTGTTTTGATTGCCATATTTGCAATTTCGGGGGAAAAATCAGGAAGCCTGCGCAATGCATCCGGTCGATAGTCCTTTTGTTAATTTGTATAAGATATATATATGACATCTAATATAAAAAATAAAAAACATTGTGATCTGTTTGATTAATTAAATAAAAAATAGTTACTTTGCCTTCTGTTTAAAAAAACGTGATAATCTTAGAATAAAATATAATAGACAATGTCAAGAAATTGCCAGATAACGGGAAAAAAAGCTTTGGTGGGAAACAATGTTTCTCATTCAAAAAGAAGAACAAAACGTTGGTTTACTCCAAATTTGTTTAAGAAAAAAATGTATCTTGCGGAAGAAAATCGTTGGATTACATTAATAGTTTCTGCAGCAGGATTGAGAACCATTAACAAAAAAGGTTTGAAGAGTGCCTTAAAGGATGCTAAGGCAAAAGGTTTAATTACGAATAATATTTAAAGTATATAAAAATGGCTAAAAAGGGTAACCGGGTTCAGGTTATATTAGAATGTACAGAACAAAGAGGTAGTGGAGTTCCCGGAATGTCAAGGTATATTACAACTAAAAACAGGAAAAATACTCCCGAACGTTTGGAGCTTAAGAAATTTAATTCCTGTATGAAGAAGATGACAATACATCGTGAAATTAAATAATTGAAGTTATGGCAAAGAAATCAGTTGCAAGTATTCAGACCGGTGAAGGAAAAGGTTTTGCAAAGGCAATTAGAATGGTTAAATCCTCTAAAACCGGAGCATATGTTTTTGAATCAAATATGATTCCTAATGGAGATGTAAAAGAGTATTTTAAGAAATAAGATATTCCCCTCTATTATAAAAAAGCTTTTGTCGAGAGACAGAAGCTTTTTTATTGGGGTTTGCTTGATATAAATTATTTATTATGGGGTGAAAGTTCGTCGAAACGGAAAATAATTTCGTTACTTTTAGCTGGTTAAAATTTGTATTTCCGATTATATCTCAATAACCGGATTTTTTTTGTTATCTTAGGTTTTAAATTATAAAAATATCTAACATGAACGGAAATATTATTAAGAAGGGATTTTTGTTTGTTTTTTTAAGCTTATTTTCAGTAAGCATGTGGGCAAAGGATTATTCGGTAATGTCTCCTGACGGGAAAATTCATGTGGAGATCTTTGTGAATAAAGAAATTAAATGGTCGGTTCAGGTGAGTGGAAATTCCGTTTTTAAGGACAATAAAATGAGCCTGAATCTGATAAAAAATGTTTTGGGAGAAAGTCCCCGTGTGATTTCCGCAAAAAGAAATTCTGTTGACGAATTTGTAGCATCTGTTGTTCCTGTAAAATCTAAGGAAATTCTAAATCGTTATAATCAGTTAAGACTGAAATTCAGAGGAGAATATGCAGTTTCTTTCCGTGTATTTGATAACGGGATCGCATATCGTTTTGAAACAGCAAAAAAAGGTAATATAACAGTAAAGGACGAAACAGTTAATCTGAATTTTGCCGGGGACTACGGTGTCTTGTTTCCTGAAGAAGAGTCAGTTTATTCTCATTATGAAAGAGAATATCTGGATAAAAATCTTTCCGGTTTGGAAGCGGGACATTTTTGTTCTTTACCCGTTTTAATAAAAGCAGAGAACAATATAAAGATAGGAATAACAGAAGCTGACTTATATGATTATCCGGGTTTATTTTTGGAAGCCACGGGTAAGGAATCCTTTCGTAGTAAATTTTCTCCTGTAATTCTTAAATGGGAAGCAAAGAACGACAGAGATATAAATGCCTTAAAAATTGCTGATTATATTGCAGTAACTAACGGTACACGTACATTTCCCTGGAGGGTATTTATGATTAGTGAAAAAGATGCACAGCTGGTGGAAAATCAGATGGTATTCCTTCTTTCTAAAGGGCTGAGACTGCAGAATACTTCATGGATAAAGCCCGGATTGGTTTCCTGGGACTGGTGGAATGATAACAATCTTTATAATGTTGATTTTAAATCGGGAATTAATACGCAGACTTATAAGTATTATATAGATTTTGCTTCTAAATACGGTGTGTCTTATATTATTCTTGATGAAGGATGGTCAAAGACAACTACAAATGTAATGGAATCAAATCCTGATATTGATATTTCTGCTCTGGTTGCATATGGGGAGAAGAAGAATGTCGGGTTAATACTATGGTCATTATGGGGACCTGTTGACCAAAATATGAATAAACTCTTTGATTTATACCAGAAGTGGGGAATTAAAGGTGTTAAAATAGATTTTATGCAACATTGTGATCAGTATATGGTGAATTTTTATGAACGTACTGTTAAAGCTGCTGCTGACTGTCATCTTCTTGTAGATTTTCACGGAGCATATAAACCATCCGGACTTCGTAGGGCATATCCGAATATGATCAATTATGAAGGAGTAAAGGGACTTGAAAATTGTAAATGGTGCTCTCTGATTACGCCGGAACATGATGTAACCCTTCCTTTTACCAGAATGCTTGCCGGACCAATGGATTATACTCCAGGGGCAATGAAAAATGCAAATAAAGTCGAATTTTTTCCTAGTCACAGCAACCCTATGAGTATGGGAACCCGTTGTCACCAGATGGCATTATATGTGGTTTTTGATGCACCTTTGCAAATGATGGCTGATAGTCCTTCAAATTATTATCATGAAAAGGAATGTACAAAGTTTATCAGTGAAATTAAGACAGTATGGGATGAAACAAAAATTCTTGATGCGAAGGTAGCTGATTATATCGTTACTGCAAGAAGGAGTGGTCAGAATTGGTATATAGGATCAATAACGGATTTTACACCCAGAACACTTTCTGTTGATTTATCATTTTTAGGTGAAGGAACTTATGAGATGGAATATATGCAGGATGGTATAAATGCGGATAAAGCTGCCGTCGATTATAATCATTTTTTTAAAAAAGTAAACTGTAATTCTAAAATCACATTGCCTCTGGCTTCCGGTGGGGGATGGGTAGCGATTCTAAGAAAATTATAACATACTATATCTCACAATACGATAAATAGAGGTGTAAAAAAGTTAAAAACTGGCAACATAGTTTGCCTAATTCTTTTTGCTCCAATGTGTGTTTTTTCTTTAAAAATTTGGGAAAATCAATTTTAAAAGGATGTTTTTATAACAAACTAAGTTATTTACCATTTAATTTTTGCAATAACTTCAATTTGCTCCGGATCAATGTACACCGGAGCATTGAATTTTAATCGATTATCATAAATTTTGATTAATCGGATTTTTCAGAAAAAGTTGTAATCAAACTATCATTTATAGAAATCTTCATTTTATGTACACCAGATGATATTTTTGTTTTCCCACCTGGAAGTACAACTTCTGCATCACAGTTCACCGGTACTGTTACATTGTATTCATATTCATTTTCCCCTGTTTTCTTCCATTCAGCTTTTATTTCACCGTATATGGAATTGTAACTTGCTTTTACAAAATTTAGTTCCTTAACAAATTCCGGATGAAATACAATTTTACTAAAGCCTGGATTCGAAATATCAAAATTTATACCGGCAAGATACCGGTAAAAAAAGTTATCAATAAAACCCATAAAATAATGGATATGCGAAGCTTCATCCGGCCAATGCTCCCAGAGAGTTGTGGCACCATTTTTTAACATATATCCATAACCGGGGTAAGTGTCGTTTAAGGCAACTTTACAGGCAATATCAGAATAACCTAGTTGTGGTAAAAGCTCCCAGATGACGAGACCCGTAAAAATTCCACCATAAATGTGCATATCACGGTTAATGGTAATATCCTGAATTAAATCTTTTATTATTTTTTCTTTATGCTCCGGTTTTACCAGCCCATAGAACAATGCCAGTGCATTTGGTCCCTGACGATAACCCGTTGAATCTATTCCTTCAAAACGTTTTAATTTTTTGTTATAGAAATTGTAGTATACTGATTCACGTACAATGTCAGCTTTTTTTTGTAATGATTTTATATCCTCTTTTTTACTGATAATTTTTGCCATTTTTATCATCCGGTTAAGTACCTGATAATAGTTCATGGTGACATAAACTTCCTCTCCTTCGTCCGGCTGATTTCCAAAGGGAGATGACCAGTCGGATAAAACATCAGTAAACATTCCTGAATTTCCTTTAACCTGATTAAGATTCCATACACTTTCAACAAAATGCATCATTTTATTCCAGTATTGTTCAATAATGCGCGTATCACCATAATAAGTGTACATGTACCAGGGAAGCTGAATCCCCGCTGAGCCCCATAATGGGGACATTCCTGAAGCATATCGGCTATCCGGAGCAATAACTGAAAGTGCCCCGGTTTCTTTGTTTTGTCCGTCGTAAATATCCCTTATAAATTTTGTTATTAATGCTGCCAGATCGTAGTTGCCCATTCCCATTTCAATTCCGGTAACAGCATCGCCCATCCATCCGTTTTTTTCACGATGCGGACAATCTGTTGGAATGCTGTGTAAATTTGATATCATTGATTTATCACATATTTTATGAATAGCATTTATAGTAGTGTCAGAACATAAAAAATGACCCACTTGATTTACGTCAGAATTTACCTGGCAAATTTCAATATCATTTTTTGTAAGTGGATTTTTATGCCCCTTAATCAGAAAATACCGGAATCCTTTATAAGAAAAACGACAACTTGCCACTTCTCCCGGTTCTCCTTTGGCTATGTATGCCATTTGTTGCAAACCTCCTGGCTGGTCTAAATCCATCACATTTTCTTTTTCACCAAAATAAACAATGATTCGTGTCCCTTTCGGGGCATTTATCTTAATGTTTATCCAGCCCGCCATATTTGTTCCTGTATCTCCCCATATATCACCCTGCCAGCCTTCCTTTCTAACTTTAACAGGTTGGAATTTACTGACAATTCGAATAGGTTCATTTAATTGGGCTCTTAACACACCTCCCGGATCAGGAGCAGCTTTTACTATATCCCAATCTGATGTATTTAATCCGGTCTTATTCCAGCCGGACACTTCTTTTGTTGCATCATATATTTCTCCCATATGAGGGCCATCGTATACAATAGGACCACCTTTTACTTTCCAGCTTAAATCACTTATAATATTGTTTTCTGTACCATCTGTATAAATAACTTTGAAACGGCATTTTACTTTTGGCTGACCAATATAACCTCCTTTTTTCCAAAAGCCCCAGTGATCATCTGCAAGCAACCCATAATTTCCACGTCCTAACATCACGCCAATTGCATTTTCACCTTTTTTAAAATATTTTGTTACATCATAAGTAACATACAACACCGTTTGTTTATAATTTGTCCACCCCGGATCAAGAACGTGGTCTCCCACTTTTTCGCCATTTATGTATAATTCGTAATAACCAATACCTGCGATAAAAGCTATGGCTGATTTTATTTTTTTTTCAGTATTGAATTCCTTTCGCATCAGTGGAGCGGGATCATAAGGATTTTCGTAATGAAATAAATAGCGTTCCCACATTGACATGCGCGCTCCAAAATATGACGGCAGATGCAGCTCGAAGCACTGTTCCTCTATTTCTTTGCGTTTCCACCACGCATTTTCCCATTCTTCCTGAGGTTTCCAAGCTATCCACCTGGCATCTTTCCAATCCTCATTTTCAAAAAGTCCGGTGGAAAAATCTGCCGTTTTGCTCCACCCTGATGTCTTACTGTGTTTATCCCATACTCTGATTTTCCAAAAATAATCAGAGGATGGTTTTAATTTCTTACCTTTATATACTACATGTGTATTTTGATTGCTTTTAACTTTTTTTGAGTCAAAAGCATCACCAATATTATTGTTAAGTTTTTCTATTGATGTTGATACTAAAATTTGATAGGCAGTTTGAAACTGACCTTCTTCCTTTGAATCTAACTGCCAGTAAAAACGTGGATCAGTAATGTCTATCCCCCTGGGATTGGTTAGGTATTCGCATTTTAAGTTATAAGGACGAACCTGAGCCATAGCTTCTATAACTGTCATAAAAACAATAAATACCAATACTGTTTTTTTTATTAGTTTAATATTATTCATTTATTATGTTTTAAAGTTTTATGGTTGGTAAAGTATTTAAAATGAAGTAAGTAAAAAAAGTATCAACGTTAAATAGACACAATGCATTGCGTTTATAATTTTAATTTTTCTTTTTTATTTTCAGTTTGGTTTTTTTGTTTTTATTCCAGTCCCCTGTGTTTTAGTAACGGTTCAATACGTGAATCATGCCCTGTAAAATTTTTAAACATTTTTTCGTAATCCTCTGTATTACCTCTGGACAGAATCATATCCCGGAATCTTTGTCCGTTTTTACGTGTCAAACCTCCATTTTCTTCGAACCATGAAAAGGCATCATCCTCCAGCATCTCCGCCCAGATATATGCATAATAACCCGAAGCATATCCGTTTTGCCATATATGCAGAAAATAAGAAGAACGATAACGGGGAGGTATTTCCGGCAAATCCAATTTTGTTTTTATAAGAGATTCTTTCTCAAATTTATCTACATCTGTTATTGTATCATTTACAGTAATGGTATGCCATTGCATATCCAGTTTTGCGGCAGATAATAATTCCATAAAACTGTATCCCTGATTGAATGTTGCTGATTTCTTTATTTTGTCAATCAGAGATTGTGGCATCTTTATGCCTGTTTTGTAATGTACTGCATAATGTTTCAGTACATCAGGATACAAGGCCCAGTGTTCGTTGAACTGAGAAGGGAACTCAACAAAATCTCTTGCCACATTGGTGCCTGAAAGACCCGGATATTCTTCATCTGCAAAGAAACCGTGCAGAGCATGTCCAAATTCGTGAAACATAGTTATTACATCATCGTAACTGATTAAGGCCGGTTGTCCTGGCGTCGGTTTCGTAAAATTAGCTACATTATATATAACTGGTTTTTGGTGCAATAATTTAGACTGAATTATTATGTTGTCCATCCATGCTCCTCCTGCTTTATTATCCCTTTTATAGTAGTCGCAATAGAATAATCCCACAGCAGTACTGTCATCGTTAAATATTTCGTAAACTTTGATATCTTTATTATAAACAGGTATATCATGACGTTCTTTAAATGTTATTCCGTAGAGTTTTGTGGCAGTATAAAATACTCCGTCTTTTAGTACTCTATTTAATTCAAAGTAGGGTTTAATTTCACTGTCATCAAGATCATACTTATTTTTGCGAACTTTTTCGGCATAATAAGTCCAGTCCCATGGTTCCAGTTTAAATTTGTCATTACCTTTATTGATGAGTTTTTGAATTTCAGATATTTCTTTTTTTGCTTTTTTCGTGGCAGGCGGAATAAGTTTTGAAAGAAAATTTTCTACATTTTTAGGATTTTTAGCCATCTGATCCTGAAGATTCCATGCGGAATAATTATCAAACCCCATTATATTTGCTTTCTCTGAACGAATTTTAGCCAGTCGAAGAATGATTTTACGGGTATCATTACTGTCGTTTTTTTCAGCTCTTATCCATGACTGCTGATATAATTTTTGACGTGTTTCACGGTCAGTAAGAAATTGTGATACAGGTTGCTGTGTTGTATTTGAAAGGGGAATAATAAATTGTTTTGGCAGCTTTTTCTCTTTTCCCTTTAATGCTGATGTCTGAATTTCAAGCTCAGATAATCCATTCAGCTTTTTGACGTCATACACAATAAGCGCTCCTGCATTTGTTGCTGCCATAAGACGATTCGAAAATTTTGTACTTAGCAGGGCTTCTTCTTTATTTAACTCTTTTAATTTCTCTTTTTTTTCAGGAGTAAGCAGGGCTCCTGCCATACAGAAATTATTATAGTAATATTCTATAAGTTTTTTTGATTCCGGATCTAAATTGAGACTTTCTCTTTTTTTGTAGATGGAGTCTATTTTCTGAAATAATTTATTGTTTAAAAGTATGGCATCATTATGTGATGCCATTTTAGGGGCTTCTTTTTCCTCTATATTCTGAAGTTCCGGATTGGTGTTGGCAGAAGCAAGAAGACCAAAAATTCCTTTAACACGAGCGAGTAACTGTCCGCTTTTTTCAAGCGGTATCATAGTATTTTTAAAAGTAGCCGGTTCCTTATTATCAGCAATTTTTTGAATTTCAGATATCTGTTCTTTTCTGCCTTCTGCCATGGCGGGCTGAAAATCTTTATTTTTGATTTTTGTAAAATCAGGAGCACCATAGGGTAAAGTTGATTCTTTCATAAGTGGATTATTTTCTAATATGTTGCCTTTCTCCTTTTTATCCTTATTATTACTACCACAACCGGCGAAAATAACGATTAAAAGAAGTAAACTTAAAATTAATTTGATTTTCATTTTAATGATAATAAAATAATTAAACGAAGATTGGTTATTTTTTCTATTCGTATTAATGCAAAAATAGCAAAAACACCGGAGATATCTCCGGTGTTTCAATTTACACTTTATAATAAAGTGTTATTTCAGTTTTTCCACTTTTATTTTGGCATTAAAATCAGTGTAATGAGCATATCTGTCATTATACATCCATAATATCTGTATTTTATCATTTTTATCGACTCCACGTATAGCGAAAGGCCGGACGTTATCTTTTTTTGAATTAGACGTAACAGCTGTTTCTTTCCATGTTTTTCCATCATTAGTCTCAGCTTTAAATATTTCAAAAGTATCACTAACCGGTTTTGAGTAATAAACAATATTGGTATTCTCGTGATCTATGCAGATACCTCCTGAGTAGTGAGGTTCAGGCTCCGGTATAGATTTTGTTCTTATATATCTCGGAAAAAAAGAACCTCCATTGGAAATTCTGGAGTTTATCCATGAAGAACCATTCCATTTGGCATAATAATATTCATGTTTGGTTTCCTGTGGTAAACGGGTATATGCAATAACAGGATTCCCTGATTCGTCAATTGCTATATCCCAGATCCATGCTCTTACTGCATTATTGTTAGCAATAAATTCTTTAGGAGCATTGTAAACTATATCACATTTTTCATGTTCAACAGGAAGATTTTTCATAGTTCCGACTAACGTACCGTCTGCTTTATAAAATTTTCCTTTTTTATATTTTAGATAATAAATACTGTTTAAAGCTTCTTCACGAGGATGTCCATCCGTAAAGGCAAAATAAATTTCATCTTTCCCATTGCTGCATATTTTAGTATATGGTCTTTTATTCATATTACCGGATGATTTTATCAATGTTTCAGATTTTGACCATGTTTTACCGAAATTGTCAGTATAGCTAAAAGTTGGTTTAAAGTCCGCACCACGCCAGAATATATAAATTCTGTTGTTTTCCTCAGAAAGCATCATAGGATTGGTATAACAAAAACCTCTATTGCCGGTGACATTCTCAATTTTTCTGCTAAGCGGTTCCCATTGGGTTATATCTTCGGGATTTTTAGTTGTTGAATAAAGAATTGAAGGCTCTTTTTCTCCATGTCCAAAACCACAATGTGAAGTAAAAAACACCATAATTCTTTTGTCCGGTAAAATCAGAAAGGAAGGAGCTGCATGATCATCATTGTTAAACCTGGGATACAGGTCTATTTCTTTAATTTTACCTGTTTTTTTATTGTAACTGCCGACCATAATATTCCCTTCACATGATACCCAGCCGGAGTATATTTTTCCGTTTAAACTTACTGCGCGGGGGTCAGAAAACCAGCACCATGCTCCGTTATCACTTAATGTCTGATATTGTTCCCCTGAATATCCCTTATTATCCTGTTTCTGGGCAAATGTTGTCATGCTCATTAAAATAAGAAATACTGCAGTAAATGTTTTTAATTTCATTGTGTTGTTTTTTTTATGAAATAAAAGTAATATTTTTAAGCTATATCCTGTTTTTTTTTAATATAATATTATACAAAAATATGGATAGACAGTTAGAAGGTATAACTGTAATATACTTTGTATGTAGAAAAAAGATATGAATTTTTTAAATGATTTTAACCAAATAAAATAACGGTTTTATCTTGATATTTTATGCTTTTTCTGGTTGCAAAAGTACCTGGTTGATTTCCATAACTTTATTTTGTGACAATCTCTAAGTAGTTATCTGTCATTAGGGTATAGAGTTTAATCTGAAAAGTTAAAATTCAGGGCTTGCTTAGCTCTCAAAATGTGAGTTTACTTTAGTAAATTATCATTTTGAGAGCAGGCATAACGCAGAAGTTGGACTTTATGGATAAACTTTAAGTATGTAGAATTATATATGCCCCATAACTGCAATCTTCCCTGTAGTCCGTCAGTGAAAGAAATCCTTTAGTTATTAGATGATCGGATATTTCAATAGGATTTTTCTTTTCCTGCTGGTGAACAAAAGCCGAATAAGGACATTTGGAATTATAATAAATTAGAAAATAACCTTTTGAAGAAGGGTGTATATATTTTTCGATATAAAGACTAAGAATTCCCATGTTATATCTGGGATTAATTTCAACACAGGGATGAATTTTTATTTTATTGTTTTCTTTATACAGAAAAGCATCGATACTCAGATAACCTGTGTATCTTAAGGAGTAGTCTGAAAGAGAAAGTGACTTACAAAGATTTTCTCCTGTCTCCTTAATAAGTGTTTTTAAGGCAGTAGCTTCCCGGGGCATTTGAGCATTAAGAAGGTGTCCCTCATATTGTCCTTTTTCGTTAGTCTTAAACCATGTTTTTCCGATATATTTTACCGAATGATCTTTACGGACATAAAATTGGAAAGAAAAATCTGATGTTTTTTCATATCGTTGTTCACAGGTAAGATATCCCTGTTTTTTTAGAATCATATTTATCCATCTTAACGTGTCCTGATCAGGAATTCCGTTTTTAACTGTTCTTAACCCTCTGCCACTTGAACTGAGCGGAGATTTTAGAAAAATTTCCTGAAAATTAATTTTGGGAAAGGGTAACTTTTTTATCAAAAAAGGAATATTTTCAGGATATTCTTTCCGGGTATAATTTGTTAAAAAAGTTTTAAGAAATTCTAACGAGGTTTTTCTTTCGAAAAGATTTTTCATTTCAGGGAACCATATCGAATCAGATTCTGGTAGCAGATTTTTAAAAAAGATGTCTTCTGCAGGGCTTTTTCCCCATGGCTGAGGACTATATTTATAATTAGTCTCTTCTTTTAAGAATCGTTCTTTTAAATCGTAAAGACACATAAATGAAGGCAGGGGAATTCCTGCTTTTTCAAGCATTTTTTGAAAAGATAGAGATAAAGGGTGTTTAGTTAGAACGATATCATTTTGTCTGGCAAAAAACAGCATTATCGGAGACAAATCTTTTTCCAGTTCACGAAGTCGGGTAGGGGCTGTATAATGAGGTGAGCCATTAGCAACTGCCATTTCGCATGTAGAATTAAAATGGAATATGGAAACAGGTTCAGGGTTCATTTTTTGTTTTCAAAGTTAGGGAAAAATAATATTGTCAGGGCAGGATTAATGCCTAAATTCCTTGCGGATATATATTACCTTTTTATCTTTACGATTGAAATGAAATTAAAAAAACAGATTAAAAGCAAATGAAGAATTCAAAAATAGAAGAGCTGACTAATTTATTTAAAGCTGGTAATCTGGAAGAAGCAGAAAAGCAAACTTTAGATGCTTTAAAAATAAATGCTGATTCATCAGAATTAAATTTTCTGCTTGGAGACATTTATTCTAAAGAGCAGCAATGGGGAAATGCTGCAAATCAGTTTCGTAAAGTTCGTGAGCTGGACCCCAAAAACAAGGAAGCAGAAACCAGAATTAAAATGATTTCTGCTATTTTTAATTTTTTCAATCCGGATCAGTTTAATCCATGAATTGAACAAATATCTGGCTTCGCTTTCGTATCTGTATTAACGTTACTATTATTTTTTTTGGTATTATGCAGTTTGTTGCATTTAACCTATTTCGTCGACAGCCTTTTTTAGTTTAACAAGTTTAGTAAGCAAACCTTCAAGCAGGTCCAGTCGCAGCATGTTGGCACCGTCCGATTTTGCAACCGAAGGATCGGGATGTGTTTCAAGGAATAATCCGTCTACACCTGCAGCTATACCGGCTTTTGCTATTGTCTCAATCAGTTCCGGCTTTCCGCCTGTTACGCCGGAAGTCTGATTTGGCTCTTGCAGAGAATGTGTTATATCCAGAATAACAGGACAATTATTTTTTTTCATTACCGGAATGCCACGGAAATCGACTACCAGATCCTGATATCCGAATGTAGTTCCTCTGTCTGTAATCATCACATTATCATTTCCGCTGTCCCTTACTTTCTTTACTGCAAAGTTCATGGATTCTGGAGACAGAAATTGTCCTTTTTTTATATTAACAGTTTTTCCGGTTTTTGCAGCAGCTACAAGAAGATCTGTTTGTCTGCACAGAAAGGCCGGAATCTGTATTACATCTACATATTTTGCGGCCATTGCAGCTTCAGGTGCAGAATGAATATCGGTTACCGTAGGAATATTGAATTTTTCGCCAACAGATTTAAGAATATTTAATGCTTTTTCATCTCCGATACCGGTAAAGGAATCTATTCTGGATCGGTTTGCCTTGCGATAGGAACCTTTAAAAATAAAAGAAATTTTAAGTTTATCGCATATCTGATTTATTCTCTCAGCGATTTCGAAAGCTATATTTTCTCCTTCTATAGCACATGGACCGGCCAGTAAAATAAAATTATTTTCTTTGTATTTTAATTTTGGTATCATATGTTTATTTTTTTATTTAAATCTAAGTTCTATTTTTCAGGCGAGGTGGCAAGAATAAGTTTGTAACTGTTCTTTTTTGCTATATTCATAATTTTAACCACTTCTTCAATAGGTACGCTTTTGTCTGTATGAAGAGAAATATAAGCATCTTTATGGCTGCCTAATGTTTTTCTTAATAAAGGTTCTATTTCATTGTAGGTTACTCTACGAAGTTTTCCGTTAACATTAACATAATATTTAAGGTCAGCAGTAATAGACACTGAAGTTTCAGGTTTTGATGCTGTCTGGTTATTACTCTGGGGAAGAATCAGCTTTAATGCATTTGGAGAAACCAGAGTAGAGGAAATCATAAAAAAAATTAACAGCAAAAAAACAATATCTGTCATGGAAGACATACTAAAGCTGGCATTTATTTTATTACTTCGTTTTAATGCCATTTTTTTATTTTTTAGATTCATTCAGCAGATCCAGAAAATCAGAAATTGTAGCTTCTGTGCGGTGTACAACCTTTTCTACATCCGTTACCAGTATATTATATGCGAAATAAGCAATTATTCCGACAATTAGACCGGCTACGGTAGTAACCATAGCCTGATAAATTCCTGATGAAAGGAGAGTGATGTCCACATTGCTCCCTGCCATGGACATATCATAAAAAGCCTGTATCATTCCACAGACAGTTCCCAGAAATCCAATCATAGGAGCTCCGCCTGCTATGCTGGCCAATGCAGGTAAACCTTTCTCCAGCTGTGAAATTTCTATATTGCCTGCAGTTTCTATAGCTGCGTTTATTTCCATTTCGGAATGTCCTATGCGGGTGAGACCTTTTTTAAGGATACGGCCGGTAGAAGAATCTTCAGATTTAGCTATTGAAAGAGCTTCTTTTATATTACCAATATAAATCTGTTCCTTAATACTGTTCATAAGGGATGTGTTATTTTCCTCACTTATTTTTTTTATGGCGAAATAGCGTTCAAAAAAAATATAAACGCCGATAAAAGATAGCAGAACAATAGGAATCATCAGCCATCCGCCTCTGATAGCCATATTAAAAAAATAAGTAATAGCTCCGTCCTGAATACTGTTCTGAGAAACTTTTCCAGTAATATCAGATAGAATAAGTATATAATTTAGCATACTGTCATTTTAATAATATTGAACGAGATATAAAAATGTTCCCTAAAAATAGATAATATTTTTTATAATCCCAGATAATAGACCCCTGCACCGGCAAAATAACCTAGAAGAGCTAAAAGTGTGATCTTTTTCATATACCAGATAAAATCAATTTTTTCGAGTCCCATGGCTGCCACTCCTGCAGCCGAACCAATAATAAGAAGACTTCCACCTGTCCCTGCTGTATAGGCTATGAATTCCCAGAATCGTCCGTCAGCAACAAAATTACTTAAAAATCCTGTTGTTCCCGGATCAGAAATTGGATACATTCCCATGGCACCCGCAACAAGGGGAACATTGTCTATAACTGAGGATAATGCTCCGATGGATAGCCCTATACCATATACGTTACCCAGTTTCTCATTCAATAATTGTGAAAACAGATTTAATTGTCCGGCAGACTGAAGGGCTGCTACGGCAGTAAGAATACCGAGTAAAAACAATATAGTTGGCGTATCTACCTTTTTAAGAATATTTGATACACGCAGCTGCCTTCTTATTTCTTCAGGTTTATTCCTGTGCATAATTTCAGAAACAACCCAGATAATGCCTAATGACAATAACATTCCCATATACGGAGGAAGATGTGTAATGGTTTTAAATACAGGAACAAATAATAGTCCTGATATTCCTATAATCAAAAGGCTAAGCTGTTCTGCTTTTGTGGTAAGGGATTTTTCTTCTTCATTAATTTGAGGACGTTTAATATGACCCTTTAGTGTAAAACTAAGTATAATTAGTGGTGCAACAATATTGGCGACACTTGGCAGAAAAACTTCTTTAATAATGTTTAATGCACTTACCTGTCCTCCGATCCATAACATTATGGTGGTAACATCTCCTATAGGAGACCATGCTCCTCCGGCATTTGCCGCAATAACAATCATACTGGCAAAAAACCACCGTGTTTTTTTGTCGTCTATTAATTTTCTGAGAAGAGCTACCATAACTATAGTGGTGGTCATATTATCAAGTAGGGCTGACATGAAAAACGAGAGAAAACTTAGTATCCACAAAAGCTCAACCTTGTTCGTGGTTTGTATCTTGTCAGTAATAATTTTAAATCCGTCATGACGATCTATCATTTCCACAATTGTCATAGCACCAAGAAGAAAGAAAAGAATTTCACTGATATCTCCAAGTTGATTGATAACTTCATGGTTAACAATAAAATTTCTTATTGAATCAACAGTTGGAGTTAATTCATGAATTTTGGAAAAAGAATTCCAGGAAGGACTGTTTCCCAATGAAATGATAGACTGTGATCCGGTTATATATATCACCCAGCATAATACTCCTGTGATAATAGCCGATGCGGCCTTGTCTATTTTTAAAGGGTATTCCAGGGCAATAGCTGTATAACCCAATACAAATACAACAACCATCAATATAAACATAGCCTTTTTTTGTGATTTATTATTGCGCGAAATTAAAAAAACTAATTATATAAATGGGAACATGTTCCGATATTTTAAGAAATGATGGTTATCATTAACGATAAATGATAAAAGTTTACATTCTATCGAAAGTTGAGTTATCTATTTTATTTGTTTTTGATTTTTGATTTGTTTTTTTTGGTGGCATTATTTTTTATGAACAGTCCTTTTATTTTTGTCCATAGCTCATGAAAAGTATTGTAGTTTTCATGATAACTAATTCCAATCCCCTGTGTATACGGAGAAGTATCATATATGATATTATTATTTGACTGATTGTAAGCCTGAAACTGGAGTTTTCCATTATTTGTCAAATTTACTTTTAAGTCAAAATCACCTACAATATTACTGCTATTGTTGCTGCCGGTAGTAGCTTGTGATCCGTTATTCCCGATATTACCGTTAAGAGTTACACGGTCATTAAAAATCTGTGTGCTCAGAGCAAGTTCAACTTCATTATCAGTGGTTTCATCTCCAGGACGGTAATCTACACCTATATCGACATCGTCATTTATTTTAGAAAGCCAGTTGCTAAGCGAATTCGAAAATAATTCACTTGCAGTGTTGCCTACAACATTCGTATTAGATGATTCATAAGTGCCTCTTAGATATTCGGGGGTATAAAATTTACCCAAAACGAGAAGTGATAAAATTTGTTTGTTTAAATCCTCTTCAGTGTTGAAATATTGTTGTATTTCATCTTTTATCCGGTCTTCGGTAAAAGGGAAGTCTATGCCGAAGTTTATAGTAGGATTACTAAGATTGTCAGTAAGGGAAATTTTACATTCTACAGGAATTCTTTTATTGTAATCAAGGTTCTCATTAGAATTTGCAAACAGATCTGATACCGATGCCTTAAGCTTATAAATAGCACTCAGGTTAACCTGGGCATTGGATGGATTTCCGTTCCAGTTGATGGTTCCTCCCTTTTTAATCTCAAATTTTTTATTAATAACATTTTTCAGAGTAAATAAATAATCTCCATTATCCACTGTATATTTTCCAAATAGAGATATGTTAAATTTTGGATCTATTTTGATAAGTAAATTACCGGATCCATGTCCCTTGATTACATCTCCTGCCAGTGAATTATATTCTACCTGTACTCTGGCAGCAGGGGTAACTTCAACATTAAAAGCCATGTTAAGTTTTGAATCTTCATCCGTTTCTTCAGGGCTTTTCTGAAATTTTAGATTGTTTAATTTCTTTTTACTAAAGTCAACAAAACTTAGAAAATCATATTGCTGAGCCTCTTCTTCATTCTCAAGGGTAATATAGATGGATGTGCCGCTAAGCGTTTTTCCCGAACAGTCAATGTTTAAATTATCACCATGTCCTGTAAGATGAAATACAGGATTAGCGTATAATTTACCGTAGAAGCTGCTATTGTCATCAGCGGTGGTGTTTATGGCCAGTATTCTGGGAGATGTAATGGTCATGTTATAATCAATATTTTTAAAATTGTCATGCCTTAGAGATCCATTGAATACTCCCTTATTACCTTCCTGATCAGAAATAGCAATATGATCAAAAATTATAGAATCCTTTCTAAATTTAATGCTGTCACTAAAGCCATATAGTAGCTGAAGTTCTTTATATCTTAATTTAGCATTATCAGCAAAAAGGCTTCCCTGCATATATATTTTATCTGTTTTACCGTATATTTTTACATTTCCGGTGGCAGATCCCTGTATGTCATTTAAAATATTTTTCAGCACAGGATTCAGAAGATCAAGGGAAAGTTTGTTTGCTGTTATAGAAGTATTAATGCTGTCATTGTTGGTGTAATAGCTTCCGAAACCGCGGAATGTCTGTATATTATTATTATTTATGATTACTTCTGCCTGTAGGGAACTGGAAGGATTGTCCCACTTACTGGAGATGGAAATATCGCCTATCTTATATTCGTTATAGTATAATTTTTGGATATTCAGGTTAGTAAGAAAAAGAGGCTTCCCGTAAAGATCAAAGATACCGGCAGTTCCGTTAATTGATCCCTTTATATTATGCCCTTCAGTATAAAGGTATTTAAGGTTATTTAGATTAAAATTTTTAAGATACAACATAAGATGATCCGATTTGTCTTTTGATGCTATTCCGTTGACAGAGAAAGATTGTTCTTTGTGAGAAATCATGGCATTGTTAATTTCAACTCTGGAAGAATCTATAATTACTGAAGATTGATGAATATTCCACAAAGTATCGGCAATATAAATATTTTCAGGCATAATAGTTGTTTCAATATGACTAAACCCTAAAGAATCAGACGTAAATGTCGTGGCCGTCTCCAGCTCTCCTTTGTATGAAACTTTATCGTTATTGTTCCAGATAAGTCTGGAATTAATATTGTTGTCAGAGGCTGAAGAAACAAATGATAAAGAGAAATCCTGGTCGTTTTCATTAATGCGTAACTTTTTAGCGTTTACTTTTAGTGTCAGCTTTTTATTGGTTTTAACTGATAAGTTTATGTTAGTATAAACAGAGTTTTTATAAACAAATTCAGGAATGTCACCATCAAGATTAAAACGGTTTTCTTTTTCTTTAAAATTCCCTTTTATTTTTGCAGTACCAATGAAGATGTCCGGAAAAAAAGTGCGGGTTATGGGTTGCAGATCTTTAATTTCTATATCGAAATTATAATTATCTGAATTTCCGGTATCTTTTTGTTTTAGAGGAGAATCAGGAAGATAAAAATTAATTAGATTTTTAATTTTTTGCGTGCATCCATATATAGAAAAAGAACCGTCAATATTTACATTCATATAATCAGAGAGAATTTTTATATTTTTAATGCTGTCATCTCTGATATTTAATGTAAAATTTTTAAGAAGAATAGAATCATTTTCATTAGAGTATTTCCCTTTATCAAAATATAGGTTACCGTTTAGGTATGAAGGAATATTTTTTCTGAATTTAGCTTTTAAATCAAATGAAAGATCAGATTTTTTGTTCTTTTTATCTATATTTAAAGCTACTAAATTAGCATTTTCAGCGAGTAATTCAAAATTATAAATAGATGTATCAGAATTAAAATTCAGTTCCCCGTTGAACTTAGCTTTAAGGTTTTTATCATCTATTTTTAAAAAACCGTAAAAATTTTTATGTTCTAATTTCCCATCCAGCAATATATTCTTGTAGTTATATTTATTAAAAAAAAGACTATCAATACTGCCTGCTATTTTTGCATTTATAGTTTTGTGTCTTTGATCATAATTACCATTTACCTGACCGTTAAATGTAATATTACCTATTCTTTTGTAATTCAATAATTTTCCAAGTTTGAAATTAACAGTTTTAAGATGTCCTTTTATGGCTACAGAATTTTTTTTTGAGGGAATAAATGAAAGGTCAATATTCATGTTTCCCGATTTTGATTTTAATTTTCCATAACCAACAAAATCACTTAGGAATCCGGTAAAACTTCCTTTGTAATTAATTAAGCCTTCTTCTTGTAAAAAATAAGGAATATCGATATGCTTTTTTTCAGAGCTTTCAGGTAATTTTATTTCCGAGAAATCCTTTAGATCAATAGTTGAATTTTTTAGATTAAGACTAATATATGTATTGCTGATGTCAGGAAGCCCGTTAAGAAAACATTCGCAATTTACTTTTGTGTTATTCCCCAGACCTATAGAAATATTTTTCCCTTTAAGATCAGCTATAGTTCCATATAAATGCCCCGATAAATTTACTTTCAGATCCATACCGTTTAAAGAAGGAATGAAGTGTGAAATATCCTGAAAATCAACTACTGAATTATTTATGCACAGATCAATACCTGTTTTTGAAGAATCATATTCTTTTTCCATACCGGTTTGTTCCAGTTTTAAATTCATATCCGTTATTGAAGAGTTGTTTGTATTCATCTTTAAATGACTCAGCTTAATAACATGCTTATAAGAAAGGAAATCCGTGCTTAGATTCGTAATCTTAAAAGAATTTTCATTATATAATGACAACTGATTTATTTTAAAGGATATAGAATTTTTGTTGAGAATGAATTTTCTGATTTTTAAATGAATCTTATCAAAATTAAGAAGATGTACACCTTTTTTTTGAAAATAGGAATAACCGATATGGGTATTTTTAAAATTGAAATTATTGCAGGACAAATTCCATTCGAAGTCTTTTTTTATAGAATCCTGGTTGTATCGAAAAGCATCCAGTAAAAACTTATAGTTCGGGAGTCTGTTTTGATCCAGGGATACATAAATTTTTGCATCATTAAAAGAAATATTCGAGAAATTAATTTTCTTTTTATTTATGTTGAAATTATCCAGAGAAGCGATCGTTTGCTTTAAATATACAAGAGTATCAGAATTTTGGTCTGTAATTAAAACATTCTCCAGAATTATTCTGTCAAAAAATTTAATTTTTATTTTATCTATCCGGATATTTGTGTTATATTTTTCAGAAAGATAATCTGTTACCTGTTTTACGATGTAAGTTTGAACGATAGAAAACTGTACAACGAAACAGATAGTGATGAGGAATATTATAAGGACTCCTGCAAACCAAAGTAATATTTTTGATAATTTTTTAATAAGTTTGTTCTTTTTTACAAAATAAATTAAAATCCGTGGATTTATACATAATCCTGTATAATATTTATGGGCATTGTTAATTTAATATATCTCTTTAATGAATCTCTTTAATAAATCGATTTATGATTAAAAGAACGGGCACTGTTATATTGGGAATTGAATCTTCATGTGATGATACATCGGCTGCTATTTTAAAAGATGGTTATCTGCTGTCAAATGTTATAGCTAGTCAGAAAGTTCATGAAGCATACGGAGGTGTAGTTCCTGAACTGGCATCCAGGGCACATGAAATTAATATTGTACCTGTAGTTGATCAATCTATAAAACGGGCCGGAATCAGACGTGATGAAATCTCTGCTGTCGCATATACCAGAGGACCGGGATTACTGGGGTCTCTTCTTGTAGGGACATCTTTTGCGAAAGGTTTCGCTATGTCACTGGGAGTTCCTATGATAGATGTGAATCATCTGCAGGGTCATGTGCTGGCGCATTTTGTGAGAGAAAAAGATGTTCCTTTTGATCCTCCTGCATTTCCTCATATCTGTCTGCTTGTTAGCGGAGGAAATTCTCAGATAATAATTGTAAAAGATCATCTGGATATGGAAATGATAGGTCAGACGATTGACGATGCTGCCGGTGAAGCTTTTGATAAATGTGCAAAAATTATGGGAATGACTTATCCCGGAGGACCGCTTATAGACAGGCTTGCAAAAATCGGAAATGAAAATGCCTTTACATTTTCAAAACCCCGTATTAAAAATCTGGATTATAGTTTTAGCGGACTGAAGACCAGTTTTCTTTATTTCTTAAGAGACAGAATAAAAGAAAATGATAATTTTATTGAAGAGAACAAGGCAGATCTTTGTGCCTCTCTTCAGAAAACCATAATTGATATTCTTCTGGATAAATTAATAAAAGCTGTCAAGCAAACCGGTATTTATGAAGTATCCGTATCCGGTGGCGTTTCTGCCAATTCAGGATTACAAAATGCTCTTAAAAGAACAGCTAAAAACAGAGGGTGGAAGCTTCATATACCGAAAATTTCTTTTACTATGGATAATGCAGCTATGATTGCAATTGCCGGTTATTATAAATATCAGAAAAAAGAATTTACAGGTCTGGATGCCGTTCCTTTTGCAAGAATGAATATCAAGGAGTAGGGATTGTGTATAATCCCGCAAAAGTTAAATAATTATTTTTGTAAGAGATATATTATACAGTATAATAAGAAAATAACCTTGACTCTGAAATTTTTATTAACTTGCAAAGTATAAAATTATAAGTTTAGATATGGGAATATTCAGTTCGTTTTCAAAAAATAAAGAAGAGAGTCTGAACAAAGGACTTTCCAAAACAAAAGAAAGCGTATTTAAAAAATTAAGTCGTGTTGTTGTCGGTAAATCTAAGGTGGATGATGATGTTCTTGATGATCTTGAAGAAGTTTTGATTTCATCTGATGTAGGAGTAGAAACGACACTAAAAATTATCAAAAGAATAGAAGTCAGGGTAGCAAAAGATAAATATATCGGAACCGGAGAATTAAACCGTATACTTAAAGAAGAAATTGCAGCTCTTTTGAATGAAAACGATACTGAAGAATCTGTAGGTTATGATTTGCCGGAGGGTAAAAAGCCATATGTAGTATTGGTAGTAGGGGTAAACGGAGTGGGGAAGACGACTACTATAGGGAAACTTGCATATAACTATAAACAGGCCGGAAAAAAAGTAGTACTTGGTGCAGCAGATACATTTCGTGCTGCTGCCGTAGACCAGCTTCAGATATGGGCTGACCGGACAGGAGTCCCTATTGTAAAACAGAAAATGGGAAGTGATCCTGCATCAGTAGCTTTTGACACACTTTCTTCGGCAAAAGCCAGTGGAGCAGATGTTGTCTTAATAGATACAGCCGGTCGTCTGCATAATAAAATTAATCTGATGAATGAGTTGACAAAGATTAGGAAAGTAATGCAAAAAGTAATTCCTGATGCACCTCACGAAGTACTTCTCGTACTGGATGGCTCGACAGGACAGAATGCATTTGAACAGGCAAAACAGTTTTCAGCATCTACCGAAGTTACATCACTGGCATTAACAAAGCTTGACGGTACAGCAAAAGGAGGAGTAGTTATAGGTATATCAGATCAGTTTAAAATTCCTGTAAAATATATTGGTGTCGGAGAAAAAATTGATGATCTGCAACTATTCCGGAAAAAAGAGTTTGTAGATTCATTATTCTCATAAATTTTTTACATAAATATGCGATAACTGTGTTATGCACGTTTTTTTTAACAGACATTTACGCCTAAGTAAATGTCTTGATTTTAAAAACGAACAGTCCTTGTGCCCAGACATTAGTCAATATTTTTAAGGGAATAGCTTTTCCAAAACAGGCGACTATGTAAAATGGCAAAAAACATAAATAATTACAGGACTTTTAGAAGTTATCAGATATAAAAAAGTTAAGTTATAAATGAAACAGAATAAAAAAGTTAATATTATTTCTTTGGGTTGCTCTAAGAATCTTGTAGATTCTGAAGTTCTGATTAAACAACTAAGTCTTAACGGCTTCGAAGTAGTTGCAGACAGCGATATGGATGATGCACCAATAGTGATTATAAATACCTGTGGATTTATTAATGATGCCAAGGAAGAATCTGTTAATACAATTCTAAGCTTTGCAGAAGCAAGAAATAAGGGTAAAATAGAGAAATTGATAGTAATGGGTTGTCTTTCTGCACGCTATGGTAAAGATTTATCATCAGAAATTCCTGAAGTAGATCATTTTTACGGTAAATTTGATATCCCGCAAATACTAAAAGATTTAGGTGCTGTTTATTTTAAAAATAATTTTTATCAGCGTATTCAGACCACCCCGAAGCATTATGCATTCTTAAAAATTGCAGAGGGGTGTAATCATGGCTGTTCTTTTTGTGCTATTCCCAATTTTACAGGAAGATACAAATCGAGGGAACCTGAAAGTCTTATAAAAGAGGCAAAGGAACTCGTTGCCTGCGGTGTTAAGGAATTGTTGATTATAGCTCAGGATCTTTCATGTTATGGAAAAGATCTGAACGGAGAGTTCCTTTTACCCGAACTTATCAGACAATTATCCGATATAAAGGGACTGGACTGGATCCGGTTACATTATACCTATCCTACTGAGTTCCCTACAGAAATACTCACAGTGATGAGGGAAAGAAAGAATGTTTGCAACTATCTTGATATTCCTGTTCAGCAAATAAGTGATAATGTACTTAAATTAATGCATCGTAGAATTACCGGTGCAGAAACCAAACAATTGCTTAAAAAGATAAGAACTGAGGTGCCGGGGATATCCCTTCGTACAACTTTACTTGTAGGTCATCCCGGTGAAACTGAGCAGGATTTTGAAGAATTAAAAGATTTTATCCGGGAATATCCGTTCGAACGTCTCGGGGTTTTTACTTATTCTCATGAGGAAGACACTTATTGTTACAGACATTATAAAGATGATGTTCCTGAGGAAGTGAAAAAAAGAAGAGCCTCTGAAATTATGGAAATTCAGCAACAGGTTTCAGCAAATTTTAATCAGCAATATATAGAACATACTTTAAAAGTTCTTATTGATAGTGAACAAGAGGACTCTTATATAGGAAGAACAGAATATGATTCTCCCGAAGTTGATGGTGAAGTGATAATTAAAAAGAAAAAGCCATTGATAGTCGGAAATTTTTATCAGGTGGAGATAACCGGAGCGTCTGATTATGATTTATTTGGGTATGTAATTTAGGAATAAAAAAATTACGCAATATGAGTTGCGTAATTTTTTTATTCCGTAGATTGTCCTTTTTTGTATGAAAATATAGTTATTTATGTTTTAGTGATTTAAGATCTTTTATCCTTTATTGAAAATTTTATGATTTTTTAGTATGTCAATAAATCTATTTATGATTTTGGCATAATTATTGTTTCTTATATAAATATATTTCTAATATGTCGTACATGTTTTAGTAATTATAGTATAATACGAACAAGAAATAAATATCAGATGATTAATTTAAAAAATTAAAATAATAGAATATGAAATGTATTATAATTGAAAAAGATCTTGCAGTACAGCAGTTAATTGAAAAGTATATTAATCAGATTCCTTTCCTGGAACTGGAAAAGATATGTAATTCGCCGTATGAAGCATACGATGTGTTACAAACTTCAAAAATCGATTTAATTTTTATTGGTGTAAAATTCCCGGATATTTCCGGAATAGAATTTATCGGGAGTCTTGAAAATAAGCCAATGGTTATTTTCACAACTGCATATAAAGAATATGCTGCAGATGCGTTTGAATTAAATGCTGTGGATTATATGATAAAACCTATTTCTTTTACGCGGTTTTTGAAAGGTGCCAATAAGGCTTACAGACTTTATAAGATGGACAATATTAAAATTGATAATGGTGCTGATTCGGGTGTGAATCCATCTAAAGATTTTATTATGGTAAAATCAGATTATAAATCAGTTAAGATAGATCTTGACAAAATTTTTTATATTGAGGGATTAAAAGATTATGTAAAAATTTATCTTGAAGGAGAAGAAAAACCCATAATAACACTTAACTCTTTGAAGAAAATGGTTACCAATCTTCCTTCAAATCGTTTTTTACGTGTCCATAAATCGTATATAGTAAATACGGATAAGATCAGGTCTGTTACTAAAAATAGAATTATAATAAATGAAAAATGGATTCCTATCGGTGACAATTACAAAAGTGATTTTCAGAGATTAGTAGTCTCCAGGTTTTCTCTATAATAGTAAATGTAGAAAATAGCTATTGAAAAAAGAGAAGGGATAAGTTTATTAACTTATCCCTTCTCTTTTTAGGTTTGGTTAGGATATAAAAATATATCAGTCATATTTTCGTTTCGTAAACCAGAGGTCTATAAGGCTTAATCCTAATTTTACACGGAAAAATTTTTCCTGAAAAATTCTGGCTGAACCAATATTCCCGTTTTTCCCGGCCTCGAAACTTAAATCTATTCTTGTATGAGTATTATTTAGAGGAAGACCAAATCCACAGGATATTGTGTTTTCATATTGCTGGTAAGAACCAAATTTTATATAGGACTTCTGGAAATGATAACCTACACGGTAAGAGATCTTCTTGTAATACTTATCCATAAAGTACCGGCTTGGAGTATATTCAAATCCTGTTTTTAGATAAGGACTGTTAGTTAATGTAACAGAATTCATAAGATCGTAGTCGGATTTAGACCAGTATTGAATACCTCCATCTAACAGAAACGTATATTTGTTCCCCTTTGAAAAAGCAATTCCCAGACCGTAATCACTTGGAATAGAAAAATTATTGTTGTCAGATATATCATCATCTATATCATAAATTGTTCCGTTTGTATTATAAGTCATAATTTCAGAATCAGTGGCAAGATGCTGTTTAGGCGTAAATATAGCTCCTATTGTCAGAGACTGATCCTTTTTAAGGTTAACTTTATATTGCATACCAAATTCCCAGAAAAAATTTTTATACTCGTTTGTAATTTCGCTGACTACTGATAGACTTGAAATGCTGGATAAATCGTGATATTGGGTTTGTTTAAGTTTTCCAAACAGAAAAGAATTATTAATACCCAGATAAAGATTTTTCATAGGATTTACCGAAAAAGTCATATATATACGGTTAATGTTTCCGGAACCGCTGATTTTTAAAGGATAGGTATAGATTCCGTTAATGTCAGTATCCGTTTCTATGTTGTATCCTGCAGTACTGAAAGGATTGATGCCGAATCCCATACCCAGCCATTTTTTAGGCCTGAATCCTATAGCGATATAACTTAAGTTAACATCATGAGTATGAGATGCCTCTGATTTTGTCTCGAATTTTGAATGCTTTGATTCAACTCCCATATTCGTTAAAAAACTCAGGCTGTCTATGTTACAATAGGAAGCCGGATTAAGAAGGTTTATAAATTGAGAATTAGATAATCCCAATCCCGCGTCACCCATAGCACCGCTTACAATATTGGTTTGTGTATGTATTTCTCCTACTCCGTACATAGAATAAGGATTACTTGTGAAATTTTGTGCCTTCAACGAATAAGACAATAAAAACAAAAAAACGAGAAGGTATGGTATATAGCGAAGTCTTCTATTCATTATCATATTTTAAATAAAAAAGATTTAATTTTGGAGTAAATTCTTTATTTTCGTGACCATTTAAAAGGACAATATCTGCTTCTTTTTGCATTGAAGTGAAAGGGAAAGTCAGTATCAGTCCGTTATTGGTGTTATATGTGTCATGCGCAAGTTCACCTGATAGCCATGAGGTAATATCCGCCAAATAATATGCACCTTCGTTATATTTTTGACTGGAAATCAGAGTAGCTGTCAGACTTGAAGAGGTACTTAAATTATTGCTGCCGCTTGTAGTATATAAGGTAAGAGTTGAAGGTAATTTGTTGTAATTTATACCGGATGTTTCGGCTTCAGGAATGTATAATATAAGCTGAGCTTTAAAAAGAGACATGTTTTCAAAGAAAGATCTCCCCATAGTTGGAAAATCAATACGGGTAACAATGCCCGTACTTCCCTGAATATAAGACAGATTGTTCGTTGTACTGGAAGGAATTTTGGTATTTTGCTTTGATAGGATATTGAAGGGGAATAATCTATTTGCTATAGCCTGATTATAACTTATTACCGGATAAAATTCATATTTTCTTTCTTCTTTTTCTTTTACACCTATACGGTGAGTATAAAGTTTTAGCCGTATACTGTCCTGTGTAAAACCAAGAACCGCCGAATTATTTGAACTAGCTTTAAGAACAAAACCTTTCAGGTATTCTCTGAAGTTATCATTACTTTCCAAAGTATTGGATTTATCAGTTACCATTTGAATGATTTCTTTCCCAATAGTATCATCAATTCTGAATTCTAAAGTATCTTTCTGAACAGGTTTGGGAATCTCAACCTTAATAGAACCCAGAGGAATGGGGTCATAGGGAAAGGAACTTGTATTATAAATATAATAAGAAGATGATCCATCATCAATATAATCAAGCTCCTTAGTCAGATGGTATAAACTCATTTCAAATGGCTGAATAGTATCACCGGCATAATAGTGTGAATAATTCATTCTTATTGTCAGTGAATCAAAGATGTCTGTTATGTTATTATAATGAATATTGCTGATTCCTTTGGCCTCATTTACATTAAAATAATGAAGCATCTCAAGAGAACCGGTATATTTATTATAATATTTTCCTACCAAAGCTTCATCAACATCAGAAGTAGGAATTGAATCCATTTTTACTGTAGAAAGATTTACAGAGAATGTGTCCACTAACAGAACCTTGGACTCTATTTGCAGCAAATCTTCTCCCATGCCTAAATCATTGGTATTATAACTGCATGAAGAGGTCATCCATTCTGAAACTAGTAAAATAATTACTATTATATATAAAGGTTTTTTCATATTGAATTAAAAGTCTATGATTATTTTAATAGTTCTTTGTTTTTTTTAAACGACAAAGTTAATAAAGAAAAATGTCAGAACTAAAAACACAAAGCAATTATTTACTGTAACGTTATAAAAGGAATATAGACAAACAGGTGTATTTAAATAACAAATACGTAATATATATCTACTATGGTATAGTAAATGTCAATATTAAATTAAATTTTGTTAAAAAAAATAAATTTATTTAACATTAAAATGATTTTTATAAATAATTTAGTCAAAGCTTAAATTATTTGGTGAATCTGATTTGTATTTGTAAATATAAATTTTATATCTTTGTCAATCATTTTTTGGAATTGTTCCCATATATTTAAGGGGAAGTTATAGATAGTATAGAAAAAATTAGTTGTTGTGAAATCATTTAAAATAAAACGATGTTGATAAAAAGATTATTTAACCTTCACCTTTATATTCATTTTATAAAATATATGTGTGTGGGAGTGCTTATGTTAAATATAGTATCATGTGGAAATAGTGATGATGATTTGATAGGAAATTGGGTCTCATTATATGATGTAGAACCGGGTGGAAGATCTGATGCTGTTTCTGTTTCTGTAAATAATATTGGTTATTTTGGTACAGGAATTAATACGGACAATACAGTTGATCGTTATAGGGACTGGTGGAAAGTTGATTTTAGTAATAAAAAACCTAATTATACTAAATTGGATTCTATTCCTGGTGTAGCAAGAAGTGGAGCTGTGGCTTTTGCAATAGGAGAAGATATATATGTGGGAGGGGGATATGATGGTGAAAAAAGGCTTAATGATTTTTACAAATATTCAATTACCGATGGTTTATGGGCACAAATAGATTCTTTTCCGGGTGTTGCACGGTACGGAGCAGTTGCTTTTTCTGTTAATGGTAAAGGATATGTAGGAACAGGTCTTGCAAATAATTATACTTATCTTAACGATTTTTATTGTTATGATCCTTTAACATCAAAATGGACAAAAGCTGGTTCCTTTGGAGGAACAAAAAGATATGAAGCAGTTGTATTTGTTATTAACGATGTAGCATATTTAGCTACCGGAAAGAAAGATGGTTATGTAAGCGATTTCTGGAAATATAACGGAACTACGAATGAATGGACACAGTTACGTGATATTTATAATACTGATGAAGATAATAGTTATGATGATGATTACGATGATATTGTAAGAAGTCAGGGAGTAGCATTTGTATCCGGTGAAAAAGGATATGAAAAAGGATATATTACAACCGGAGGGAAAGGGGGATCCGGAAGATCAACATGGGAATATGATCCTGCTACGGATCTATGGAACGAGAAAACGAGTTTTGAAGGAGTTTCACGGGGCGGATCAGTGTCATTTACTATAAATGATTATGGATATGTGCTGACCGGTTCCACTTCCAGTACTTATTTCTCAGACATTTGGAGATTTGATCCTAATGCTGAACAGGATGATACTGATAACGGTTCAACTGTTTTTTAATCAGTAAAACAAATTATATAAAAAATGTCTTCGAATTTCGGAGACATTTTTTTTGCTGTTATTATTATAACTTCTTTCCTTTTATAAAATGAAACTGTAATTTTCGAAGAAACTAATAACTAAAAAATGTCATAGAAACTTCATAAATATCTGATTATTAAACAAAATAATCCCTACTCCCGTTATTTCAATATTGAATCGGGAATAGAGATTAGTATTATTCTTTATCGCGGAAAATGATCATCCTGCTATAGATTCTCTTCTTCTTCAAAAGAATCATAAATGGATAATGGTCTTTTAGAACTCTTGTCTTTTTTTGTTCTTTTAGACCCATTTTCAGAATCGTTACTCTCGAATTTAGCACTTTTAAAATTCTTCTTTGAGTACATGTTTGATTTCATCTTGCGAAAACTATTAATTCGTTAATAATTAATTTGTT
>Ga0172377_10000737_pt1 | contig 31813 bp, 16 predicted proteins | sample Pumphouse3metaG_FD_119749 | JGI IMG/M metagenome (GOLD analysis project Ga0172377, IMG submission 119749) | Leachate microbial communities from a municipal landfill in Southern Ontario, Canada - Pumphouse #3 metaG | ecosystem: Engineered > Solid waste > Landfill > Unclassified | place: Canada... | reverse complement strand
GGTCATCCGGAAAATCGTGGCCGGTGTTGTCCTTCACCGCTTTTTTGAAACGGGCCACCAGTTCTTTCAGATCGTCCGCGCCGAGGTCCAGGTCCTGCTGCACGCCCTTTTGCTTTTTCATCTTGTCGATGATCACTTCAAAGGGGTCGTGTTCTTCCTTGCTGGCGGGTTTGAGGCCCAGAACCACGTCGCCGTACATCTGCACGAACCTGCGGTAGCTGTCCCAGGCGAAACGCTCGTTGCCGGTCTTTTTGATGATGCCCTGCACCGCGTCGTCGTTCATGCCGAGGTTCAGGATGGTGTCCATCATGCCGGGCATGGAAGCCCGGGCGCCGCTGCGAACGGAGACCAGCAGCGGGTTTTCGCTGGAGCCGAAGCTCATCTGCATCAGCTCTTCGATGTGCTTGACGGCCTTTTGCACCTCTGCTTGCAGCAATTCGCGCATCTTGGCTTCGCCCAGCCGGGTGAATTCGATGCAGGCGTCTGTGGTGATGGTGAATCCGGGGGGCACGGGCACGCCGATGCGATTCATCTCGGCGAGGTTGGCGCCTTTGCCGCCCAGGAGGTTTTTCATCTCAGCTTTGCCTTCGGCACTTCCGTTGCCGAACAGGTAAACTCTTTTTTTATCAGGCATTTATCCTCCATAATTGGTTAATTTGCTTGTTTAATAACCTAATTCTGGAGAGGGGCATTTTGTCAATGACAAATCGTATGAACCTGCACGGAATTCCTTGTGTGCAAGAAGATTTGAACGAAGTGCAACTCAGCCCAGGCGTAAATCCGGTTACGCCCCCAGCATCATTACGGGATAAATACGGGATCAATACGGATTTCATCCGTATTGATCCCGTATTTATCCCGTAATGATAATGGGAGCCAACAGGAAACCAGCGCGGAAAAATTACTTGACAGTTCAAGCCAAAGTCTCAAGGGTGTTTTATGGTTCCAAATTTCGAATTGTTGAGGCCGCCGTCACCCGCGGCGTTCTATACATATTCTATCATACCCTGGGAGGAAGGATGAAAACAACGATTCTGACTGGAGGTTTTCTGCTTCTGGCAGCGCTTCTGGCTGCCGCCACCTGGACCGGCGCCGTCAACAACAACTGGCACGAGCCCGGCAACTGGGACACCGGCGTGGTCCCGGATTTGTACACAGCGGCCTACATCCCGCAGCTGGCCAATGAAGATCGGTATCCACTGATCGAATACTCCACTGCCAATTGCTCCAGCCTGGTGATAGGCGCGGGAGCCCGTCTCTACGTTTACAGCGACAACCTCATCGTCTGGGGCGACCTCTTATCCAGCGGCGGGCTGTACCTCTACATCAATATCCACGAGATGACGGTGTTCGGGGACGCCGTTTTCGAGAGCGGATCGCAGACCTTGTTTTACACACCGGAGGCCTTGCTGACCTTCTATGATGACGTAACTTTCGCCTCCGGCGCGGATTTTAGCAACCTTTTGGGCACGGTGAAGTTTGCCGGCTCAAGCCCCGCGGTGATGATCAATCTAAGCACGAACCTGAGATTGAACAACCTTGTGATCGACAAGCCTCAATCGGCCTCCGAAAACAAACTCACCATCTCAGATCTGAGCAGGGAGGACTTCACCATTGGAAATCTGACCAACCTGCAAAATTCCAAACTGGTTAACAACTATGACGGCGAGATTCACCTCACCCTGGACCTGATCGACCAAAACACCCTCGCCGGAGCGGGGATCCGCTTCGACCACGGAGTTCTGGTCAGCCAGGGAGCCGCCGCCAGCCTGTACTTTGCTTCCACCCATTCCTATCTGAACAAATTGTGTGTGGGTTCTGGGCACCTGAGCCTGAATTCCGACATCGTGCTTAAGAACCACTTGCTGATATTTGTCTACGGCGTACTGGAAGCCAATACTTACAAGATCACCCTGGCCGGGGATTGGTACAACGAGGCCGGACCGGACGGCTTTTGGGAGGAAAGCGGAACGGTGGAATTCAACTCTGGCATGGAGAGCCAGTACTTTTACAACAATGAGGTCTTCAACCAGCTGGTAGTGAATAGCAACCAAAACTTGGTTATCCCGTACGCGCTGGAGGTTACCTGCGCCAGCTATAGCTGCCTCTCGGGCGGGATAGCGCTTTGGGGAGGCAGCTTCACCGCCCTGGACTTGGGCCAGGATCAGATTTTGGGTGATTATAACATCTCTAACGGCAGCACGGTAACCCTGCACCAGGATGCTGCCGGTTCAATAGACTTCTGCGCGCAACTGCAGAATTCAGGAAGTGTGTTCAGGATCCATGGCGGTAGCGGTGACAGCCATTTTCATCAAAACGGCCAGGGCAGCATCTCTCTGACTGACTCCGCCCTGCTGGATTTTGTGGATCACGGCTTCGATCTTGGCAGTTTTGCCTGGTGTTTAAGCCTGGACAACTCAACCCTGCGCACCTCCGGCAACTTTTTGGCGCAAGGCTATGACCTGCAGCTGAACAGCGGCCAGATTGAGCTGTATGGGGCCGGAGACGCCATCCTGGGCCTCACCAACGCTTCACACCTGTACAAACTGGTCATCAACAAGGCCTCCGGCGTGAGGGCGAACACCGTTTCCATGACCAGCACGGTGAGGGTGAACGACAATCTGCTGATCAGCTCCGGCACACTGAACGTGAACGGCAACAACCTGCTGGTGATGGGAAACCTGGACATCCACGGTTCGCTGAAAATGACCACTTACGCCAGTCTGGCCATCGCGGGGGATGTGAACTGGCACCCGGGATCCCAGGCGACGATCGGAGTGGGGGACATCACCTGCGGCGGAGACTGGCTGTTTGCCGCCGGCTGCGCCGCCGACCTGAGCGGCTCAAGCGTGAGCCTCTACAACGCCACCCTCTCCAATATCCACGCCTTTTCGGATGACGCGAATTTCGGATCGCTGGCCTTGAGCGGCGGCGGCACGGTTTTATCTTTCATGGGCGGCCTTCCGCTGATCATAACCGGCGATCTGGAGGTAAACGCGCCCAACACCTTCAACCTGGTGGAGCAGGTTTGCCAGGTGAGCGGCAACGCCGTTATCGAACACGGAGCGGCTCTCAACGTTGGCGACGGCGGCCTGCTGGACATTCAGGGAAACCTGAGCCTGGCCGGAAGCCTGATAACGGAGCCCGGTTACGCCCAGGTTCACGGGACTTTCAGCTTCCCCGCCACCGGCTATCTGGAAGTGGAGGACGGCCTGTTCAAATGCGACCAGCAGAACCCCGGCCTCGTGACAGAGCTTTTGGGGCAGATCTACGCTTCCCACGGAGTGTTTGAGTTTTCGGGCACTTCGGTGCGGCTGGATAACGACACCAACACCTTCAACCAGTCAACCTTCAGGGCGGGCGTGGATTTCCGGGCCATCAGCGGCAACTCTTATGAACCTGTTGGCGGTTCGCTGCGCCTGACCGGGAGCAGCGGCTGCGAGGTGGAAATGTTTTCCAGCAATTTCCTGCCTGATCTGTATATCGAGAAACAAAGCAACAGCTGCGTGGTGGAATTGCTGCGAAATGCTGACGCAACGGGTGATGTATATGTCAACAGCGGCACTTTGCTGCTGGATGGATCGGACCTCAGCTGCGAAGGCAGCGTGCTGGTGGGCGGCATTCTGCAGCTTGGCCCCAGAAGCGAACTGAGGATCATGGGGCGAAACGTATCCCTGAACGAGCTGAAAGTATTAAGTGGCGGCACTTTGCGGCTGTTGGGAGACGCGCAGAACTCCGCGCTGGTATCCAGAATCATGGCCAGCGGATACTACAGCCTGAAGGTGGAAAACGGAGGTTCGATCGGAGCTGCTCACGCCATCTTTGAATATCTGGATGAATTTGGCGTGAACGTTCAGCCCGGCTCCCTGGTCGATCCGGACAACTCCTTTTACTGCTGCACCTTCCGGAACGGGCGGAATGCCGGGACACTGCTGACCGTGGACAACGACCAGCAGATCGAGATCTGGAATGCCGTTTTCCCAGCCAACACCTGGGGCGGGGCCGCCAACGCTACCAAGAACCTGGACCAGGGACGGGTGCTATTTATCAACGCCACCGGCGATTTTGCCGGGGAGGAGCATGACAGCGATCCCCACAGCCATCTGTACTGGGTTACCCTGCTCCCGGTGAGCGGCCTCCAGATCAGCTATCAGGCCGCGGAGGAAGCGGTCAGGCTGGACTGGGATCCCAGCCCGGACTGCGATCATTACAACATCTACCGCTCCTGGTATCCCGACGGGCCCTTCACTTTTCATTGCGCATCCAGCGACCCATACTACTTGCTCTACGAATTCCGGCCCCAACAGTTCTTTTATGTGACAGCCGTGATCGAATGACGCGGTGGCGAGTGTAATTCCCCCGCTGGCAGTTAATTGCCCTGCCAGGGTTTTCCGCCGGACCGGCGGCGAGGGGGATGTGCAGGCAAATTCTGGGTTTTAGGCTGGCGGCAAAAAAAATCTTTACAGATTTGAGTGCTTCCAAATACTGACAAACTGATGAAAAATGATATAAGTCTAAAAGTATAAAGCATAGTAAGGAAAAGCGATGAAAAAGTTACTTGTCTTGCTCTTTGCCCTCCTTTGTCTGGGGCAGATAGCCGCCAAAGTGGATCTGAACACCGCCGACCTCGAGGAACTTTTGCAGCTGCCGATCACGGAAAAGCAGGCCCGGGACATCCTGGACTATCGCACCTACATATCCGTTTTCAGCGATATTTACGAGCTGCGCGAGATCCCTTCCATCGACCAGCCGACCCTGCTGCGGATCAAGGATCTGGCAGTGGTTTCGCTGTATGTGGAGGAAGACGAGGTTGCGGCCAGGCGCGAGGAGATCCGCGATCTGCTGGAACGCCTGGATAGCAACGAGGGAGCCTCCGAAGGCATGTCCGATGTCTGGCAGGATTATCTGATGACGCCCCAGAACGTCAATAAAATGCACTTTGACGACTTCATCAGCCTGCCCAACGTTTCCGGGGTGGACGCCGTGGGCATTCTGAAGCGCACCGCCCAGGGCGACACGATCGCGGACATGCGCGACCTGCGCAACTCGCCCGGGCTCAGCTATTACGGCTACACCAACCTCCGCAGCTACGTTTTTTACCGCGAACCCCCGGTGAAGAACCGCTTCATGTGGGACGCCCAGCTGGAGTATTACACCCGCTACCTGGAGGAAGGCGCCCACGACATGTATCACGAGAGCTTCCTGCGCAGCGATTACGGCAGTTCCAGCGTGACCGTGCCCAACCGCAAGGACCTTTCGTATTGGGGCTGGTTCAACATGGACGAGGTTAACCCGGACCTGCTGGTGAAGCTGCGCGCCCGCTACGGCAACAATTACAAGGCCGGCTGGATGTATTACAGCCCCAAAGGTGAAACGCCCCTTCGGGAGAAAGGCCCCGCCGAGATCATCGCCGATTCCAAATTTTTCGCCGGTTACGAGAACACCGAACTGCCGCTGCTGAACAACAGCCGCCTGAAACTCTACCTGGGGCACTACCGCGCCACCTTTGGCGAAGGCCTGGTGATGGAAAACACGGATTTTTACAGCGCCCGCAAGACCGGCTACGGTTTCAGCAAACGCATCCTGGGCATCACGCCCGACCTTTCCCGCACCCAGGAATACAGCCTGCGCGGTGCCGCGCTGGAGATCACGCATCCCTGGCTGGGAGTGGCCGCCTGGGTTTCCCAGGATAACAAAGACGCGGTGGCATACGTGGACCGGGATGGCGAGATCGTCCAGGAAAACGGCAAGGACAAGATCTTCAGTTATGTGGTTCCCACCACGCGTTTTGGCAATGAAGATCTCCGCGAGGCCGAAGCCTGGTTCAATTCTGAGCTGCAGAGCGGCTCGCCCTACGCCACGGATTACATCAACCTCGCCTACCGCAAGGACGCGCTGCGCGAAACCCTCTGGGGCACTCATCTGCAGGTGAACCCCCTCATTGGCACCAAGCTGGGCTTCACCACCTACACCGCGCTCTATGACAACGCCTACTTCGTGGTGCCGGACTGGAACGACCTCAAGATGCTGCTGGTGCGGGATTCCTATTACTATCCCAAGTTCAAGATGATCGACGCCGAGATCGCCGGCCTCTACAGCACCCTGACGGACAGTTACGCCCGCAATTATCGCCGGGTGCTGGGCTTCGACGGCCAGACCGTGATCGGCAACGTATCCATCCAGGGTGAGTACGCGGAATTGAGCGTTGACGGCTCGGACTTCAAGCTGGGCGACGATCCCAAGGCCTATCTGCTGAGTGCCTACACCCAGTTCGACAACCTCTATTTCCTAACGCTGTTCCGCCACATGGATCTTGATTTCGACAATCCCTACAGCAACTCCTTCTCCGAGCACGAGCGCTTCAACGACACCATCATCGAAAAGAACATCTACGCGCTTACCAACCCAACCCTGGCGGATATCTATCTAAACGCCCCGCAATCCCAGCCGGAGCATGGGATCTATTTTGAGACCCGCTATAAATTCGACCGCTTCTTCACCATCGGCCGCAGCTACCTGGACATCTGGGAACGCCTGGCGGACGCCCGGCGCTCCGTGCGGCTGCAGACGGAGCTGGAATTCCGCCCCATCTACCAGCTTGCCCTGCGGGCGCGCTTCAAAACCCAGACGAACCGCTATGACGATTATGCCGACCGCGGCGTTTCCAAGACCGACGAATACACTTTCAGCGTGCGCACTTTCCTTTCCAACCGCGACTTCCTGGAATTCGAATACCGCTACAACACGGTGCTGAGCCCGCCCTACACCTCGCTCACCAACCCGGCTGTGCCCGGAAACAACACCATGGCGGGCGCGATGACCCTGATGACCGGCGACTACATCGGCGTGAACTACACCCACAACTTCAACGCCAACCTGAAAGTGCAGGGCTCGCTGATCTACTGGTTCGGGCATGGCATCTCGCACTGGGATTGGGAAGACATGGAGATCGACTTCATGGGAGACAAGGGCATGAAAGCCTGGGTGGCGCTGCATTCGAGGATATCCCGCAACATGTATCTCTCGCTGAAATTCAGAAATAAAACCTATCAGACGCAGGAACTGAGCATCCGCCAGTACAACGTGCCTGTGGATGGTGAAAACTTGTACCAACGGGTGGAGCACAAAGAAAACACCATCCGCCTCAGCCTTGAATACCGCTACTAAAGTGGAGGAATAATGATCAACAAACATATACTCATCATACTGGCAATGCTCTTTGTCCTGGCCGGGCTCAGCGCCTGGTCGATCACCGACAGCTATTTCGGAAACCGCTACGGAGTTCTGGATGCCCGGAGCCAGGCCATGGGCGGCACCGGCCTTTTCGACGATATGCGCCCTGCCGGGATCATCGCCAACCCCGCGAACCTGACCCTGATGGACAAAGGCGCCGGACTCGAAGGCGCGGTGTTTGTGAACCGCAATGAGGACAACCGCGCGGTGCCTCTTTACAACTCTTTCGACAACTACATCGACGACGCCATCTATGCCTCCAACATCAATTTCTACGACGACTATTCCGGCGCGGCCTTCACCGCCCTGCAACTGGGCTGGGCCAGATTCGGCGTGGGCGCGTATTACAAACCCCGGCTGAGTTTCGACGGCAATTACCAGGAACAGATCCGCAACAACCGCAACACGGATAACGACGGCTACCCGGAAATGGTGGCTGTGAATACGATCGCCACTGAAGGCCGACTCGACCAGGCCTCCGCCGTTGCCAGCATGGGTTTCAGGCTCGGCGATGTTTTCGACGTCAATCTGGGCCTGGATTACGGCCTGCTCTTTGGCGACACCGCCAGCAGCACCACGATCCGCTGGAGCCAGTGGGCCATCGACACTGTTGGTGAGGGCGTTTTGCCGGATTACACTTACACCGAGCACACCGATCTGGCCGGCCACCGGCTGAAAGGCGGCCTCGGCATCCGCATCAACGAGAACTTTGGCCTTGGCAGCACCTACGCGCTCAAATCTGTTCTGGACCGCCAGCTTGATTACTCCATCCAGCAGGACGCCTGGCTGGGCCACGCGGCGATGGATTCCACCGCTTCCTTCAGCGAGGATTACATCCTGCCCACCCAGATCAGCCTGGGGCTTAACTATCAACCCCGCAACATCATGCGCACCTGGTTCAATTTCGAGGTGGAAATGGTGAGATTCTCCGAGATCTCCACCCACTATCAGGATTGCCTCAATTTCGCCGCGGGAGTGGAGCATCACATCCAAAACCGCCTCCCCCTGCGCCTGGGCTTCAGCTCGGAAAACAGCTATCTGCGAGTTGTGGAGCCCGACGGCGCCGTAATCGCCAAAAAGATCATCACCCCCACCATCACCGGCGGCAGCAGCGTTTTCCTGGCCGACAACCTGCATCTGGACCTGGGGATCGGCTATTCCTGGCGCGAGTATGAAGCGCTGGACCTCTTCGGCGATTCCTATTACAATGATAAACTCTACACAGGCAGCAGCACCTATCAGCTCTGGCCGAACCAATATATCGTGCTCACCGACCGCGGCTGGGAAAACCCAGACAAGGTGCGGGAAAGCAACGTTAGCCTCAGCGCCAGCCTCAGCGTTTCCTGGTAAGAAATGCCAGAATTCCGCTTGCCAGGGTGGCAGCCGGCAGCTAAATTGTAGTTAAAGGAATACATATAATTATGAAAAATATGATCTTACTTACAGCGCTCTGGCTGCTTCTAACAGCCGGGTTGTTCGCCGAGGATCTGCGGTTGGATATCATGTTCACCAACGATATCCACGGGGGAATCGACCGCGCTCAGGCCACCTTCATGAATCCGGACTTCCCACCCCAACTGGGTGGAGGGGCTTCCGCGGCAACCCTGATCAAGCACGTGCGCTCGCTGGGAAATGAACAACGCGGTTCCCTGCTGTTCGACGCCGGCGACTTTTTCCAGGGACGGCCCGTGGGAACGGTAACCAAAGGCGAAGCCGTGATCGAATACATGAACGCCATCGGCTACGATGCCATGACCATCGGCAACCACGAATACGACATCAGCGAAGAAGAACTGACCCAAACCCTGGATCTGGCTAATTTCCCCATCCTCTCCTGCAACATCATCGACAAGCGCACTGGCGACCTGCCCTGGTATGTGGTGCCCTACCGCATCATCAACAGGCTGGGCCTGCGCATCGGCGTGATCGGCTTTACCACCACGGACACGGAAAAGATGAGTTTTCCTGAGAACATCAAAAACGTTGATTTCGTGGACGAAAAGATCGCCGTGAGCAAATACGTGGACATCGTGCGCAACGAGGAAATGGCGGATCTTGTTATCGTGCTGGGCCACGCCGGGCTGCCCTACGACGTGCAGGAAACATATCTTACGCGTTACGACGCCCAAGGCAATCCCCTGTACGAGGACCGTTACGCCGCCTGGGGCTGGGACGCCCAAGAGATCGCGCGCGAGGTGCCCGGCATCGATCTTTTCATCGGCGGCCACATCCACAAAGGCTGGCCCGAACCCTGGATCGATCCCTACTCCCACACCATGGTGGTGCAGGGTTATGCCTACGGCTCCAACCTCGGCTGGATCACCCTAACCGTCGATCCCGACACCAAGTCCATCAGCGGTTATGAATTGCCTGCCCTGCGCGAAGGGATGATGCTCACCCTGTTCGAAGACCAATTCATCCCCGATCCGGAGATCTCCGCCACTATCGAAGCCCAGGTTGCTGTGGCTGAGGAAGGCATGGACGAAATCATCGGAGTGGCTGGGGTTCACCTCAACCGCACCAACGTGGACGCCCAAAGCCTGATGGGCAATACTATAACGGACGCCATGCGCTATGAGGTGGACGCGGACTTTGCCTTTCTGAACCTCGGCGGAGTGCGCGCGGACATTAAAAGCGGACCGGTGACCTACCGCGACATCTTCCAGGTGATGCCTTTCGACAACATGGTGGTGAGTTTCCGCTGCAACGGTGAATTTCTGCGACGCATCATCGAAACCCGCGTGGAAGGGTCGCGCCACGGCCTGGTGGTCTCCGGCGTCAACGTGGTCTATTCCAAACAACGGCCCAACTTCGACCGCGTGACCTCGCTCAAGATCGCCGGCGAGCCTTGGGACAAAAACAAGATCTATACCTGTACCACCACAGACTTTCTGATGCAGGGTAACGCCGGCCTGACCCTCCTGGTCCAGGTGCCCGAGGAAGATATCATCCATCACCAGATCAATCTGCGCGACGCCATCGTAAACTATTTCCGGAAAAACAGCCCCATCCGCACCAAGATCGACGACCGCTGGGAGCGCGACGACAATTCCCAACCCAGCAAGGAGATGCTGCAGTGAAAGTAACCATCGTCATCTGTTCCCAAACCGGCAACACTCAAAAACTGGGGGAGTTGGTCAGTTCCAAACTGATGGAATCCGGCCATGTGGTCAATCTGACCCCCTTGGTATCAGATCCTCCCCTGGATCAGAGCAAAGCGGTTGCCGCCCGTAATCTGAGGATCACCAACCTGCCCGATGTAAGTTCCGCAGATATCATTCTCATTGGCGGGCCCGTCTGGGCTTTCCGGCCCTATCCGCTGCTGCTCAAAGCCATGCTGGATCTGAGCCCGATGCTGAAAGGGAAGCGGGTGCTGCCGTTTGTGACCCACGCCTTTCCCTTTGCCTGGATGACAGGTAATTCATCCCTGAACACTTTGCGTAAGATGGCCGCCAAGGCCGGGGCTCAGGTGCTGCCTGGCGCCGTGCTCTCCGGATCCGGCAAACCAGGGCTGGAACGTTACACCGAGGCCGCGGCCAAGATCTGCGCGCAGGTTCAATAACCCCAATAGCTTATCAACAACTGCCGGAGAACCACCACAGGGTTTTCCGGCTTTTTGTTATTCACTATATAAAGAGCTTCCCTGTAAGTATTTCCAGCGAAATGCCGGGCACTGCAGGTTGCTTCGCCCTGATTACACAACGTATTCACTTCCCGAATGCCTCCGCCTGACTTCCCGCCTGGCCGGCGGGAGGCTGGGGAGAGGCGTTCAAGAGGCTTATTGGCTACGGCTTTGAGCGATATGGTACCCGGAACACAGCAGAAAGAGCAGACAACAGGTCAGCGCTAGGCTCAGAGGCGTTTCAGAGACTGTTTTTGGGCTTTTGCCATTGCTCTATAGACCCCTGTAGAAATGATAGTTGGCCAGCAGTTCCTGCAGAGGCCGTTGCCCCAGTTCCGGTTTGAAGAGCGTCAGGCCATTGAGGAAAACCAGCTCAGGTTCCTTGGTCGGGTTGTTCGCGGCCATAAAGGCGGCGTTGATACTGCCCAGATCCCGGCCCAGCACCAGCGCTGCGCAGAGCTGATAATCGTTTCGGCTTTGCAGCCAGGCCCGGGCTTGGGCGAGTTGTTCGGATGTTTGGCCAAAAAGGCGGTAACGGCGGTTTTCCAGTTCGGGATCCTGCGCGATCTGCTGAAGGGTCCAGTCGTTGTAGGGATCAAGATCCAGCACCATCCTCAGGATCACCTCCTCCCGCGCGTAATGCCGCACAAAATCCAGCAGCGGAAAGTGGAAATGGGCAATGGAGCGCCAATCCTCGTTGGATGTGCCCATAGCGTTGAAATGCTCGCGCAGGCGTTCAGCCAGCCCTTCACTGGTTGTCTCCACCCTGCTGCCGGCCGGTGTGTGCACCGGCATTCCTTGCTTGACTATCTGGTATGTCCCTTCTTTGAACAGCACCTGATACATATTCTCCTCCTTGTACAGAGATTACATCGATTGCTCTAAGCTTGTTCTTTCCCCCGCATACCCAGCCTGGGAAAGCTCCAAATAAGTTGTTTCATACCCCAAACTGCAGCACACATGAAACGCGCGCAGCTTGATCGTCTTGATTTTTGGGGATTTGAATATCCCATGAACCCGCACATAGTATTTACCTCCAAAACTCTATTTCGGGCCTGCCAACGAGTGAGTACATTCTCATCGCCACGGGATATTTGTCAAGCAAAAAAATCGGCTTGGAGTGAATGTCCTTGAATTCGCCACCGGCAAGCCCACAGGGAGGAGCAGGATTCAGGCATTCGCGCGGGGCGGAAAGGCTTGACAAATAGCCTCTCTCACTTTTGTGGTCACGAAAGACCAATTTGAAATAGGTATAAGGATAGACATGCGTTTTGAACAAGAACTGAAAGTGATAAAAAGAGCCGTGGATGAGATCATCCCGCTGGAAGATCTGCTGGCCAAACTCGAGAAAAGCGAGAAAAGCGGGCAGCCGCTGAGGATCAAATTTGGCATCGATCCCACGGGCTACGACGTCCATCTGGGCCATCTGGTGCCGATCCGCAAGATGCGGGATTTTCAGGATCTGGGCCACACCGGCGTGATCATCATCGGCGATTTCACCGCCCAGATCGGCGATCCCACCGGCCGCGACGAATCCCGGCCACCCCTGACGCGTGAGGAGATCCTCGCCAACAGCGAAAAATACATGGACCAGCTGTACACGGTGCTGAAGCCGGAGCAGACGGAAGTTCGCTGGCAGAGCGAGTGGTTCGGATCCATGGGCATGGCGGAAGTTTTGAAGCTGATGGGTAAATTCACCCTGGCGCAATTCATGGCCCACGATACTTTCAGAACAAGGTTTGAAGCCGGATTGGCGCTGGGCCTGCACGAGATCATGTATCCGCTTTTGCAGGGCTACGATTCCGTGGCCATTACGAGCGATGTGGAACTGGGCGCCACCGAGCAGAAATTCAACATCCTCTGCGGACGCGACATGCAGCGCCACCATGGCCAGGAACAGCAAGTGGCGGTGCTTTCTCCCATCCTTACCGGCACCGACGGCGTGAACAAGATGGGAAAATCGCTCAACAACTATATAGCGGTGTTCGACACTCCAGCGGATAAATTCGGCAAGATCATGTCCATTCCGGACAGCCTGATCCTGAACTACTTCAAATACGCCGCCAATGCTGACGAGGAAAAGCTGGAAGAGGTTACCAGCGAACTGGCCAAAGGCACAAACCCGATGCTGCTGAAGAAGAGGCTGGCTCGCGAGATCGTGGGATTCTATCATGGGGAAGAGGCCGCCGAAGGAGCTCAGAAGGCCTTTGAACAGCTTTTTTCCAAGCGGGAGATCCCGGAGGAAATGCCGGAACTCAGCGTTTCCGAGCCCTTGATCCGGATCTGCAAGCTCCTCACAGAGAGCGGCTTATGCTCCAGCAGCGGCGAAGCCAAACGCCTGGTGCAGGGCGGCGGTGTGAGCGTGGACGGGCTCAGGATCGGCTCCACCGATGCTGAAATCGAAGTCCGGGATGGCATGGTGCTGCGGGCCGGCAAGCGTAAATTTTTGCGACTGAGGAAGAACTGAGATGGCTTTATCCATAGAAACGATCCGGATGATCCTCACCGGGATAGTGATCCTGGTGGTCTTTTACTCCATCATCATCCACGAACTCAGCCACGCCGTGGTTTCCAACTGGCTGGGCGACGACACGGCGAAACGCGCAGGGCGCATGAGCCTGAACCCCTTTAAGCACATAGACTTGTTTGGCACCGTGATCCTCCCTCTGCTCATGTATTTCACGGCCGGAGTGATTTGGGGCTATGCCAAGCCGGTTCCCCTAAATCCCTACAATTACAAGAACATCAAGCAGGGGATCGGGCTTTCGGCCCTGGCCGGGCCGGCTTCCAATATCCTGATCGCCATCGTGTTCGCGCTGTTTTATCACCTCAGCCCCGGCAACCAGCTGCTGGCCTATATCTGCCAGATGGTGGTGTTTTTTAATCTGCTGCTGGCTTTTTTCAACCTGATCCCGATCCCGCCATTGGACGGGAGCAAGGTTCTGGGCATGATCCTGCCGGATGAAGCATACTGGCGCTGGATGGCCCAGGAAAGGATGGGCATGTACGTGATCTTCGGAGTGCTGATCGTATCGAGGCTGCTGGGTCTGAATATCATTGGCCGGATCATTCTCCCGCCGATCATGCTGGGCATGAATCTGCTGGGCGTGGCCCTGCCCTGAACAACAAGAATAAAACATACATAGAAGGAAACCAACATGGACAAGACGAAAATCATTGAATTGATCAAAAAGCAGGGCGTTAAAGCGGTGGACCTCAAATACACCGGCATGGACGGGCGCTGGTATCACATCACCTTCCCGGCCCGCGGCCTGGATGAGGTTCTGCGGTTGGGCGTGCCGTTTGATGGCTCATCGATACCTGGAATGCGTTCCGTGGAATCGGGGGACATGGTGCTGATGCCAGATATAACCACCGCTCACATCGATCCCTTCTTTGAAACCCCCACCCTGCGTTTGATCTGTTCCATCTGCGACGCGGAAACCCGCGTTGGAGTGAAAAAAGACCCGCGCAGCGTGGCTTTGAGGGCGCAGGAGTATCTGCTGGAAACCGGCATTGCGGACCTCAGCACCTGGATCCCTGAATTGGAATTCCATCTCTTTGACACCATCGAATATAACAGCGACGAGTTTTCCAGCGGATACACGGTTAGTTCCGCGGAGCACAAAGACGCGTTGCCGATCGATTTTGAGGATGACGACGCCGTGGCGCAGCAGGCCCGCAAAGGCTATCACATGGATACTCCTTTCGACCGCTATTACGAGATTCGCCAGGAGATGGTGGACCGCATGGAGGAGATCGGCATCAAGGTCCGCTACCACCACCACGAGGTGGGGCTTTCCTCCCAGCAGGAGATAGAGACCGAACTGCTGGCCTTTCCCAAGATCTGCGACGACACCATGGTGATGAAGGACATCATCCGCCGCACCGCCCTGGATTATGGGCTCACTGCCACTTTCATGCCCAAGCCCATCTACAATCAGGCTGGCAACGGCATGCACTTCCATATGATGCTGCACAAACGCGGCAAGAACATCTTCTATAAAAAGGGCGGCTACGCGGATCTCTCCAACGAGGCGATCTGGTTCATCGGCGGCATCCTGAAACACGGACGCGCGCTGGTGGCTTTGACCAACCCCAGCACGAACAGCTTCAAACGCCTGCTGCCGGGTTTCGAAGCGCCTGTGAAACTCTTTTACGGCCTGGCCAACCGCAGCGCCGCCATCCGCATTCCCCGCTATGCCAATACGCCGGAGACCAAACGTTTCGAATTCCGCACCGGCGATGCCACCTGCAACCCCTATTTCGCCATGAGCGCTTTGCTGCTGGCGGGATTGGACGGCATCATCCACAAGATCGACCCCGCCAAATATAAACTGGGTCCCTACGACGACAACGTCTTTGCCTGGACCGAGAAACAGAAAGCCAAACTGCTCTCCATTCCCGCCAATCTGGAAGAGGCCTTGCGTGCCCTTGAACAGGATCACGAATTCCTGCTGCAGGGCAAGGTTTTCAACGCTGAGCTGATCGAATCCCACATCAAGCACAAACTGCTTGAACACGAGGCAGTTATGAACCGGGTGCACCCCCACGAAATGCAACTTTATTACAATCTCTAAAGCTTTGGAATATAGATTGCATGATGAGAAAGCCAAACTATATTCACACCCACTGAGGTAAGCCAATGAAAAGTTTACTGCTCCTGCTTTTAGCGGGAATCAGCGTGAGCTTCATATTTGCCACGGCAAGTGAGTTCTCGCCAATCCAACCTGATCAGGCTTTTACGGTTTCGAACAAAGCCGCCGATCACACCGACATCCACTTCAACCTGCCCCAGTTCGACATCGAACAAACTGAAGGCGGGGGATCAAATTTCCAGCGGATCGTGCTGTCTGGCGCGGGAAGCACTTTGGCCAGCGGCCTGCCGGAATTGCCCACTTTGAGCATGAATCTGGCCATTCCCCGGCAGGGCGGTGTTCTGGTGAGCGTTATCGGCCAGGAACAGAGCGTTATATCTGGCTTCATGGCCTATCCGGTGCAGCAGGGCTTGCAGGAAGAAACTCCCAAGTCCTTCGTGATCGATTCCAACTATTATGCCAACGGACCGATCTACCCGGCTTCCCTGGTGGAATACAGCGATCCCATGATCCTGCGCGATTTCCGCATCGTAAACGTGCAGGTGAATCCCTTCAGCTATGACCCCCAAACCCAGGAACTGACCGTGAACCACAACCTGGATCTGAGGATCAGCTACATCCCCGGGCCCAGCGTCAATGAACTGGAGGGAGAGCTGCTCTCGGTCTCGCCGGCCTTTGCCAAGATATATGAGTCCATGATCCTCAATTTTGACGATTACCGCGACATCATGCACCACAACGTCCCACCCCGCTATCTGCTGATTCATGGCAACAACTCAGATCCGGCTTTCATCACCGCCCTGAATGAATATGTGCTCTGGAAACGGCAGAAGGGAGCGGATGTTGATGTGGCCAGCACGGCCTCCAACGAAGCTGGAAGCAGCACCACCACGATCAAAAATTATATCCTCAACGCCTACAACAACCCCGCCACCCGGCCTGACTACGTGATCCTGCTGGGAGATACCAGCGGAAGCTACACCATCCCGGCCTTCACAGTCAGCAATGGCGGCGGTGACTATCCTTACACTCATCTGGTTGGCAACGATATTTTGGGTGACGTCTTCATCGGCCGCATCTCCGTGGAAAACATCTCCCAGCTGCAAAACCTGCTCAGCAAGATCTACCTGTATGAACGGGACATCAATCTGGATACCGCGGATTGGCTGGACCGGATGCTGCTGGTGGGTGACACCAGCCCTTCGGGGATCTCCACGCAGTACCTAAACAAGTACATCAAAGAACGGGCCCTGATGATCAATCCGGATTTCACTTTCACCGAAATCTACAACTCATCCCCCGCCGCCACCCAGATCAACGCCGCCATCAACCAGGGCGTTGGTTTCTACAGCTATCGTGGCTACATAGACTACTCTCCGCCGGCTGAATCAGCCCTGTTCAACGCTTACAGGCTGCCCCACGCCGTGAACATCACCTGCGGCACGAACAACTACTGGAACGGCACCTCTGAAATGGAGCAATTCATCCGTTACGGCACCCCCGCGGTTCCCAAAGGCGCCGTGACAGGGATTGGCATGAGCACTTCCAGCACGCATACGAATTTCAACAACGTGCTGCATGGCGGGATTTTCGGCGGATTGCTGCAATATGGCATGCGCACCATGGGTGAAGCCCTGCTGAATGGAAAACTCTACATGTCTCAAACCTATGGTGTCGCCGCTCCCAGCTACGTAACCAGTTTCACCCATTGGTGCAACCTGATGGGCGACCCGACCATGGAGACTTTTTTCAGTATCCCCAACCATTTCAACATCACGACCCTGGCCAGCATACCTCAGGGCCTCAGCCTGATGGATGTGAATGTGCTCGACGCGGAGAACCTGCCGGTTGCGGGAGCTTCCGTAACCCTCACTCAGAGCGGCTCCATCATCAGCCGCGGCCATACCGACAGCGAGGGCAACGTGATCCTGGCCCTGCCCCAGTCGATGACTGCCAACGACTGCGTGCTAACAGTTGCGCAGCACGATTTCAAGCCGCTGCAGCAAACCCTGACGGTGGATGCGGGCGGAACTTTGGTGCCGGCCAGCATCGTTATCGACGACGACACCACCGGAGCTTCGGTGGGCAACAGCGATGGATTGGCCAATGGCGGCGAGACTTTGGAGATCCTCTTCGGGCTCACCAATACTTCGCTCGATCCCATCTCCGGGATCAGCGGTCAGGTCCATTCCAACAGCCCCTGGGTGACTTTTATCGATTCACTGGTCACCTACGGCGAGATCGCCGGCAGCGGGATGGGTTTCAGCACCAGCCCCGTGGTTCTGCAGATAGCGCCGGACGCGCCCCACGAAGCCACGATCAGGTTGCATGTGATCCTCACCGACAGCCAGAACCAAAACTACGACATTTCCGAATTCATTACCATCCACAATGCCCGGATGATGTACAATTCCAGCCTGGTGACCAACGGTGGAAACCAGGTGCTGGATCCGGGCGAAACCGCGGGCTTCACGGTGACCGTAAGCAACACCACCCCCACCGGAGTTTCGGGTATTTGGGGCAAACTCTACAGCCTCAACGACCTGGTGGCGGTGAATGACAACCTGGCCTGGTACGGCGATCTGCTGCAAAACGTGCAGGTGACCCCTTCCACAGACATGTTCGAGATCCACGGCCGGCCCATGCTGCTGCCGGGAATGCTGATCCCCATGCAGCTGAAGCTTTATAACGACGCCGGTTTTGTGCAGTGGCTGGATTTCACGCTCACCGCCGGTGAAGTGGACGTGAACGATCCTCTGGGTCCGGATACCTATGGTTACGTGATCTACGACGACCAGGATATGGCCTATGACCAGTGCCCCGTTTACGATTGGGTGGGAATAGCGCCCGCCGAAGGCGGAGTCGGCAACTTGCTGGCCATCACCGACGCCTATGCCAGCAACGATGAAGGCGATCAGGTTGGCGCGGACGCCCTGGAAGTGGTTGATCTGCCCTTCCCCTTCCAGTTCTACGGCATCATTTATGATCAGATAACGGTGTGCTCCAACGGCTTCATAGCCATGGGAGTCTCGGAAAATGCCGAATTCAGAAACTACCGCCTGCCCGGCCCGATGGGTCCCAATCCCATGGTCGCGGCTTTTTGGGATGACCTGGCCACCCACGCCGGTGGCGGGGTTTATACCTGGTTCGACCGCAACAACCATGCCTTCGTGATCGAATGGTACAATATGAAGCATGGCTACAACGGCTCCAGCCCGGAAACCTTCCAGATCATCCTTTACGACCAAAGCGTCCACTCTACTTCACTGGGCGACGGGCCCATCAAGATACAGTGGCACACTTTCAACAACATCAACTCCTCCACCAGCACCGGAAACCATGGCTGCTATTCCACCATTGGCATTGAAGACCACACCGGCATGGTCGGGCTGGAGTATTCCTACGGAAACACCTACCCCACAGCCGCTTCGCCTTTGGGTAACCAGCGTGCCATCTACATCACCAACATTCCCATTTACCACTACGAACCCCATGTGATCCTGGGCGAGACCTACATCAACGACGACAATGAAAACGGCGTCTGCGAACCCGGAGAGACCATCGAACTGGGCGTACAGCTGCAGAACATCGGCAATCTGACCGCCGAAAACCCTGTCGCCACGCTTTCCACGGACAGCGAGCAGATCACCATGGTCAATGCCGTGGCTGATTATTTCCCGCTGGACGGCGACGGTTTCGGGGTCAACCGCACCCCCTTCATCTTCAGCGTTTCGCCGGATTGCCCCAACGGTACGGTGGTAAACTTCCTGCTGACCATCACCTCCGGCGATGCCGTCTGGGAGCGCAATTTCAGCCTGCGCGTGGATGCCTCGGTCCTGGTTTTCGAATCCTTCCTGATCAACGACGCAGACACCAATTACAACGGCATCATCGATGCTCTGGAGACGGTGAAGCTGGTGATCAACGTAAACAACCACGCGGACGTCCAATCCCGGGATATCCAGGCTACCCTGTCCACCTCCAGCCTTGATGTGATCATTGCCGAGCCGATCATCATCCTGCCTTTGATCGAGCCCAATGCCGTGATGCAATTCGTCTTTGAACTGCAATTCGTGGGCACGGTCGCGCTGGGTGAATATGTCCCCTTCCAGTTCAATACCTCCATTTCCAACGGCCTGCCCCTGAACACGAATCTGATGATCCCCTACAATATGTCCAATATCTTCAACGATTACGAGACCAACAACGGCGGCTTCACCTCTGAAACAGGCTGGGCCTGGGGCACCCCAAACCAGGTAACCCCATTTTCGGGAACCAAGCTCTGGGCCACAGGCCTGAGCGGTAACTACCCGGATCTGGTCAACTACATTCTGGTGACCCCGCTCTACGCGTTGGAAGCCGGCAGCACTCTCACCCTGCAGCACCGCTACGGATTCGAAAACAATTACGACGGCGGCAACGTGGGCATTTCCACGAACAACGGCATCACCTGGAGCCTGCTGACCCCGCAGGGCGGCTACACCCACAACAGCCTGTCCGGACTGAACGGCGAACCCGGTTTTTCCGGCACCATCGCCAACTGGCAGCCCATGGTCTTCAACCTCAGCCAATATGCCGGACAGCAGGTCCGCTTCCGTTTCCGTATGGGTTCCGACGGTGGCACCACCAATATCGGCTGGTTCATCGACAACTTCGAACTCAGCGGCGTGAACCAGAAGACCGGGTATCTGCACGGAACCGTGATCCCCACTTCCGACACCCCCGCCTCGGACGTTCTGGTGATGGCCAGCAACTACTTCTCAACCCATCCCGCCAGCGACGGCTCCTACCGGCTGTACCTGCCAAACGGCACTTTCAATGTGGAAGCCAGCCTCAAGTACCACCAACCCTCCAGCGTCAACAACATCGCCATCAGCCCAGCCGAACCGGTACACATGGCCGATTTCACGCTGATCAACCTGCCTCAGCCGGCCAATGCCGATTTCACGGTGGACAACTCCACCGGCGAAGTCACGCTGAGCTGGCAGCCACCTTTCGATCCTGTGCTGCCGGTGATGAACTACCGCGTCTACAAGAAATTCAACACCGGGCCCTTCGAACTGATCCAGCAAACCACCGGCTTCTCCCACACGGACATGATCTCGCTGGAAGGTCATTACGCCTACCTCATCTGCGCGGTTTTCTACAACACCGAAGGCAGTCCCTCGGATACCCTGGCTTTCGAGTATCCCTATGTGGAAAGCTCCGATGAAAGCATACCTGAGCTGGTTACCAGCCTCAAGTCCAACTACCCCAACCCCTTCAACCCCAGCACCACCATCTGCTTTGACCTGGCCCAACCCGGCCTGGCCAAACTGAGCGTTTACAACGTTAAAGGCCAGCTGGTGAAACAACTCCTGAACGGAGACCTGACCCCCGGCACCCACCGGATCAACTGGAACGGGCTGGATTCCAGCGGACGCCCGGTCTCATCCGGTGTTTATTTCTACCGCCTCGAGGCCAAGGACTACATCTCCACCCGCAAAATGCTGATGATAAAATAACCGACTGGCTGGCCCGGCTTCATCGTGGAACCGGGTGAGTCTGAATTGCATGCCCTGGTTGGTTTCAGCCAGGGCATGTTTTTTTTCAGGCTGCCTTCAGGTGGCTAACAGAAGCATTTATAGCTCAGGTTCGAAGATAGCGGGTGGTCTGCCGCCGTCCCGGCGCAGCCCCGAATCCGCAAAAACTCCATCCGGCCCCCAGCATCATTACGGGATAAATACGGGATCAATACGGATGAAATCCGTATTGATCCCGTATTTATCCCGTAATGATAATAGGAGCGAAGCACCCGCCGGGCAGGTCCGGAATAGCTACCATGTCAATTTCCTCTGTCCGCCTGATCTGAAAAAAAGCCTGAATATTTGCCCTCAGCAATAAACATCATATTTGCAGGCTCTTAAAACTTGTTTAGATTATCATGCATTGAGGTAAGAATGATGAGAAGAATCGCTATAATAGCCCTGCCGCTGTTCCTGCTTTCCGCCTGTTCCATCATGGACATCAGCATGCAGGATACGGCGGTTCCCCTCGCTCCGGACAAAGTGGAGTTTTCCTTATACGAAGCGCTGGGCGTTGAATTGTCCACCATGCTGGATGAAAACACTCCGGAACAGGAACTTGGCGGATGGTTCGTAAGCGGGGTGAAGTTTGGGATCGGATTGTCTCCCAAAGCGGATCTGAACGGGCGCTTATTCTATTCTGGCTATACCCTGGGAGCCAAACTTGGCCCCAAGCTCCTGCTCAGCCAAACAGGGAAGCACTATTTGTCCTTGCTCCCAGCACTGACCTTTCTTAAGGGCAGCGGAGATCCGGACTACCCCAGCTACAGTTCCTTCGGCGGGGAGATTACCCTGCTTTCCTCCTGGGTACCCAGCCCCAGTCTGGTTCCCACCCTGGGGGCCCGCATCAGTTACGATAATTTGACTGAAGGTATTCTGCAAAGGGACTCCTATCAGCATTTCGGCATTTTCCACGGCAACCTCAGCGGCAATCTGCGCCTGGTGGCGGGAGCCTTTTTTGTTGCGCCGGAGCTGGGGGTGGAGATCGTTCCCCTGAGCGGCGGCGTGGAATTCTTTCCCACCGGGTCTTTGGGGATCGGCCTGAAATTCTGAGCCAGGCTTGGTTTTTGCCAGCCTTTCCTGTGGCGGAGTGACAAGTCCGCCAATTTTCCCTCTCGTCCGGCCCGGCTGACGATTTTGCTTGACAACTGGCAAAAAGAGGAATGTGTGGTTTGAAAAAGAAATTGGCGGTAAGCAGCGCATGATCTCGATCTTCATAGATTACAAGCTGGCGAGGTATCAGCACGAGATAAAGTATGCCTTCAGCTTCATCTTTCAGACCCTGGGCTACGGTTTCTGTTTCATTTCCGACACCGGCCAGCTGAAGGACAACGACATCCTCTTCATCTACGGCTACACCGACCCCACGGTGGAAGAGCTGAAGGGGATCGCGCGCCATTTCATCACCATTTTCATCCAAAGCGAACCGGACCTCTTCGATCCCAGGAGCATGAACACGGAAAAACTGCGCCGCGGCCTGAAGACCATCAAGCTGCTGTCCCAAACCCCGGTGATCAGCGCCAAGAGTTTTTCCTATCCCGCCGAAAACTATTCCGAGAGCGAGGTTCACGCCGGCAAGATCAATTTCGACCTCGTGGGCAACGTCTTTTTCCATCTGGCGAACCTGGAAGCGCAGATCGATCCCGCCCGGGACGCCGATGGCTGCTATCCGGATGAGGCCAGCCAGTTCAATTCCCACCGCGATACGCCCTATGTGGACAATCTGCTCTGGCTGATCGACAGCATGATCAAAGAGCACACCCGCGCCAAGGGCATCCATATTGTGCAAAAACAGTACTGGCCGCAAGCCCAGGAAGGCGCGGCGCTGCTTTCACACAGCGTGGACAACCTGCAGAAATGGAACTATTCGGAGCTCTTCCTCTCGGTGGGCAACGATCTGGCCATGCTCTTCTCTTTCAGTTGGCGCCAGCTGCTGCACAGCATCAGCAGCAAATTCCGCTATCTTTTCACCAATGTGGAGCTCTACTGGAATTTTGACGAGTACCGCAAGCTGGAGGAAGACGCCGGCTTCCGCAGCGCTTTCTACATCGCTCCCGAAAAGAACGAATTCATAAACTACAACCTCGACGACGCCGACCTGCAGGAAGAGATCCAGCAACTCACCCGCGCCGGGCACGACGTGGGGTTGCTGATGGCTCCGGACAAACCCACCCGCGACGAGTTCGTTTCCCGCAAGCAGATCATGCTGCACCAGCTGCGCAAAGACCAGATCGGCATCCGCCAGCTGCATTACCGCGTGGATGAAAACCTGCGCGACCTGCACAACAAGCTGGGCCCCTCCCACAGCCAAAGCACCGCGCGAAAAGAGACCCCGGGCTTCGTTAGCGGGGTCAGCGTGCCCTACCAACCTTGGATCGGCGGGCTCAAAGCCAGCTGGTGGGAGCTGCCCACTGTCTATCACAGCGCCCATCTGCGGGTTGGGCGCTACAAGACCCTGCAGCTGGAGCCGGCCAAGCATCTGCTCAAGAAGTTTTTCCAGGCCGCGCTCCGCACCCGCGGCGTTTTTGGCCTCGACCTCGATCTGGCCTCCTATGCCGACATCCCGTATGTGAAGAAGCTTTACGCCTACGCGCTGGCGCTGCTGAAGGCCGGACGGGTCTGGGTGCCCACCCCGGCTGAACTTGCTGCCTGGTGGGACAAGCGCAACCGCGTGACCATCGAAGAGGGCGATTACGAGATCAGCATCTATTTCCCCGATGACCTGGACCACTTTGCCCTGCAGATCCTCAACGAGGAAAAGATACGCGAAATCGATGGCCTGCCCGCGCGCGTGGAAGGAAACATGGTGCACTTCAGCGGCGTTCCCGCCGAGGCGATCGCTGTGATCAGGCTGAACCGGGAACCGTGACCAAACTGCTGCATCTGCAACTGCTGCCGCTGCTTTCCGGCGTGCAGAATTTCAGCCTTCATCTGCTGGACGGGCTGCCGCGGGACGAATTTGACATCTTTGTGGCCAGCGCGCCCGGAGGGGACTTCGTGAATGCCGTCCGGCAGCGCGGCTTTAAATACATCCCCCTGAAGTTTTTGAAACACCCGCTCTCGCTTTTGGACGCAGCCGCTTTGGCGGAACTGCTGCGCGTGCTGCGTTACCACCGCTTCGACATCGTGCATACCAATTCCTCCAAACCGGGGCTGCTGGGGCGTTTGGCCGCCCGCATCTGCCAAACCCCGCTGATCCTGCACACCGAACACGGCACCGCTTTCCAGGAAGGCCAGGCCCCCGCCCTGCGGCGTCTGTACATGGATCTGGAAAGGCTGGGCAACGCGCTGGGGCACAAGGTTGTTTTTGTCAACAATTCGGACCGCGAGAAGTGCCTGTCCCTGGGCTTGCTGCCGCCGGAAAAAGCCATCACCATAAACAACGCGCTGCCCTCCGCCCAGGCGGAAAACCTGGCCCGGATCGCCTCGGCGCGCCAGCTTGACCCCGCCAAAGCGGATTTCGTGATCGGCTCCACCCTGCGTTTCACCACCCAAAAGAACGTGGTGGCCAGCGTTGGCGCCGCTTGCCAGGCCTGCGTTCGGGAACCCCGCCTGCGCTTCATTTTTCTGGGTGACGGCCAGTATCTGGGGCTCTGCCGGCAGATCGTGCGCTCCCACGCTTTGAACGAACGCGTTCTGCTGCCTGGCTGGGACGCTGATGCGATCAAATGGCTGCCGCTGTTCGACGCTTTCATGCTCTATTCCCGCTGGGAGGCGCAACCTTTCAGCGTCATCGAGGCCATGCACTCCGGTTTGCCGGTCCTGGGCTCGGACATCCCCTCAATCCGCGAATTGGTGGATCCCGGCTGCGGCTGGCTGGTTCCCCTGGACCAGCAGGATGCTCTGATAAACACCATAGCCCGGATCTCCCGCGATCCCGCGGCTGCCTTTGCCAAAGGGGAAAACGCTGCGGCCAGGATCAAGGGGATCTGCTCCTATGAGAGAATGGTGTCCGGCTATCTGAAGCTGTACCGGGAGGGCGCGTGAATCCGGATCTCGTGCTGCCGATCGCGCTGCTGAGCCTGGGCATCCATCTGCTCACGCATCTGCTGGTTCCGCTTAACATTAAGTTATCAACCAAATTCGGCATCCTGGCCCAACCCGGCGAACGCAAGATCCACACAGAGGCGAAACCCGAGGCGGGCGGCCTTTCTTTCGCGCTGCCGCTGGTGCTGGCGCAGGTGGTTTTGGGCCTGACCCTGCTGCCGGACCTGCTGGGGAAAATGCTGCTGCAGCTGGCCGGGGTCGAAGTGATAGCCTTGATCCTGGGCGTTCTGGACGACCGTCACGACACCAAGGCCTGGCTGAAATTCCTGCTGCAGCTGCTGATCGGAGTGGTGATGTATTTCATCGGCTTCCGCGTGGTTTCGCTCACCAATCCCTTCGGCGCGGAGATAATCCTGCACTGGGGCTCCTTTCCCATCACCCTGCTCTGGTATCTGGTGGTGATGAACGCCATCAACCTCATCGACGGCATCGACGGCCTGGCCAGCGGCGTCTGCGTGATCGTTTGCGGGGTGTTGCTGAGTGTGGGGATCAAAGAGCAAAACCTTTTGGTGGCGGCGCTTTCCGCCTTTCTGCTGGCCGGCAACCTGGCCTTTTTGCGCTTCAATTTCCATCCCGCTAAGATCTTTCTGGGCGATACCGGCGCCCTCTTCAACGGGCTGGTGATCGCGGCTGTTTCCACCGCCGGAACCCAACAGTACAAAGGCATCACCTCGATGACCCTGATCATCCCGCTGGCCGTGCTGGCGGTGCCTCTCATCGACATGGCCCTGGCCGTTCTGCGGCGCCTGCGCCTGGGCAATATTTTCGTGGCCGACAAAGCCCACCTGCACCATGCCATGCTGGGCCTGGGCCTTTCCCAGAGGGCGATCGCGCTGATCGCCTATGTGGTGACTCTGCTCTTTGGCCTCATCGCCATCGGCTTTTCCTTTTCCACCAAACGCATTCTGTTCTCGGTGCTGCTCGGATTGCTAATCCTGGGTGTGATTCTGGCCTATGTGCTCATGCGCCAAGGGAGAAAAAAATGAAACGGTTAATTCTGCTCACGCTGCTCGTTTCGGCGTGTCTGCTGCTTAGCGCCACCCGCTGGCAAACCATCACCAACCTCAGCCATGTTTACGATTTTGTCCCCCTTGGGGAATGGGATACGTATTTTGCCACCTGGGGAGGCGTTGTGCATTCCTGGGGCGGAAACGGAGAAATCCCCGCGGGGCAGGAGATCCTGACAACGGCGGACGGCCTGGCTTCCAACGACGTGCGCACCCTGGAATACATCGCCCTGAACCAAAGCCTCTGGCTGGGAACCGCTGCCAGCGGCATCACGATCTTTTCACCCCAGGGCACCCAGCAACTGAACACCTCCCTGGGCCTGCTTTCCAACAACGTGGTGAAGATCGTGGAGCACGGCGCCAACATCCTGGTGGCCACCAAGGCCGGCCTGGCTTCCTATTATTACCTGGAAGGGATCAATTTCCCGCTTCTGCTGCATCAGTATACCACTCAAACCACGCCCGGCCTGCTTTCGAACTCCATCGAGGCCATGGAACTGGCTTCCACCAACTATTTGTATCTGAGCAGCGCGGAGGGGATTAACTTCGTCCATCTGGATTCGCTTGACGTTGACTCCGCCTGGCACAGTTTTGCCGATTTCCCCGGCACCACCGGCACCGCCAAAAAGCTCTCCGTCCGGGCTGGAAATCTCATCGTTGCAGCGCCGCTGACGGTTTTCACCCACTCCGACGACCCCTGGACCGGCGGCTGGCAAAGCTACGGACAGGCGGAAGGGATTCTGCTGGAAGCCATATCCAGCGCGGCTTTGGACGGTTTGGGTGCCCTTTGGGTCTCCTACGGCACCTGGAACGAAGATTTTCTCAGTTACACCAGAAGCTCGGATACCCTGCTCACCCGGATCGACAGTGCCGGCAGCGTTCTCCACTGGGCTGAAACCGAGGCTGGCCTCGGCGCCAAAAGCATCGCCAAGATCGTCACTAATGAGGACATGGTGTATCTCTGCAGCTGGGGTGACGGCGTATTCTCGCAATGGGAAGGCACCCCCAGCGGCGACTTTGGCTGGCAGCAGACGCTGCCTAATTCCATCGGTTTTCCCAAGATCACCTGCATCGCCACCGACGCCAACCATGCCGCCTGGTTCGGTAGCGGCGCCCTCAGCGCCATGCCTGTGCGCAAAAGCACCCTGGGCGCCAGCAGATTTCTGAATGGAGCCTGGCAAACTTTCACCACCGTCAACAGTCCCATCCACACGGACAACGTTTACACCGTGGCGGTGGACAGCCGCGACCGCAAGTGGTTCGGAACCTACGATGTGAACCAATCCAGCCCGGACGACTGGCGCTACGGCGTTTCCATCTATGATGAGGCCAACAACATCTGGAAATATCTGGACCGGGGCGGCATCCACCTCTGGAACCCGGAAACCGGGGATTACGGGCCTCCGGAGCCAAACTCGGCCCGGCTGCTGGGCAACACCGACCTGCATATTTCCCGTGACCTCTATGGGAATATGTTCGTCGCCTGTTACAACGACGGTTTCAGCGTGCTGGACCCCAACGACAACCTCATCGCCGAATTCACCATTCCCAACAGCGCGAACCAGCGCTCCATTTTTTGCCATCACAATGGCAGCCAATACTTTATCGGCACCTACAACGACCGTGGCCTGGTGATCTGGAACCACGATTCCATCCCCGAGACCGACGGCCCCCACTGGGTGAGACCCGAACCGCCGGAACTCAATAATTGCGAAATCTACGGAGTTGTCAGCGCGCAAAGCCCTTACGAGGGCACCCAACACTGGATCGCGGCCAGCAACGGTCTCTTCATGTGGGATGAGACCGACTGGTACAAGTGGGACACCTCGGTCAAGCGCTTCAAATTCAATCCGGTTACGCGGATCTGGGACAACGACATCCTCTATTACGTTGATGAAGAAAGGCTTTACGGCTCTGTGCGCACTACCCCCACCGCCATTTTCCTGGATCCTTTCAACCGCGTCTGGATCGGCAGCCTGGAGCACGGTATAAGCATGTATGATCCTGCCACGGAAAGATTTACCAATTACTATCAGGCCAATTCACCCCTGCTTTCGAACTATATCACGGCCCTGGGTTACCAGCCCGTGGAGGGTCTGCTGCTGATCGGCACTCCGGAAGGCCTGAACACCCTCAAGATCGGCATTTCGGAAAAACCGGAGGCTACGCTGGAAAACCTGGTGATCTATCCCAATCCCTTCCGCCCCGCCGAACGCAATTCTGTGATCATCCGCAACCACCCCACCGAAACCCTGCCCCGCGGCCTCAACCAATGCCGCATCTACGATTCCGCCGGCGCCCTGGTCCGGATCCTGGAGGAAAATGAATTCGCCCGCTTCGAATGGGACGGCTTCAACGCCGCTGGAAAAGCCTGCGCAAATGGTATCTATTTCGTGGTGGTGAACGACGACAAGGGAAACCGGAGAACCGGAAAGATCGCGCTGCTGCGCTGACACATTGGCGGTAAAAGCGATTTGAAGATAGGGCCGGAGCTTGTTTGCGGCCGGGACAAAGGGGTATTTATCCCGATCCAACTGCTTGAGAGGGTTTTCGGTTACTTCACCAGTCCCAGCCTCAGGGTGGTGCTGTTATCTCCGCTGGACAGCTTCAGCAGATAGATACCTGAGCCAAGCCCGGGATCGGGGTTCCAGTCCAGGCTGTGCGCGCCCCGGGGCAAGTATCCCTCATGCAAAACCACGATTCTCTGTCCCCTGAGGTTGAAGATCTCGAGCCGAACTGGTACCTGCCGCCCGGCATCGATGCCGATCCGGATCTGATCCCGGAATGGGTTGGGGTTGGCCTGAAGCTTCAACGCTGTTGCAGATATCGATTCGCCAGCGTTTTCCACTCCGGTCTGGACCATCAGTTCCGGGCCCCAGTTTGAACCTCTCCAACTGCCGTCTATGGCTTGAGCGGATAGATAGTAGGTGCCGGGAGCCAGCTGGTATTGGGCAAAGCTGGGCCGGCCGGGCTCAGGGATCCTGCGGAAACCAGTAACCGGATTTGCCATGGGTCTAAGCAGCTCGGCTCCGCCGGGGCTGGTCCCGATCCGCAGATCGTAGCTGAGGCATTGGTTTGGGGTGTGGTCATCCACGCTGGGGAAGATCACGATCCCGGCGCCGGGCGAATAGGACAGGTCTGGATACGCGGGCGGGTAATTTGCCGCGTTTTGGTCATTCCGGTAGAAGCGGATCCTGTCGCCGTAATTAGGGTGGAGGGATTCTTCGCCAATGTACATCAGGTCAAGGTCGCCGTCGTTGTCCAGGTCGGCCCAGCAGGCATGGCTATGTTTCACGGAGGTGAACTGGTCCCCGGTTTCCGAGAAAACGCCGTTTCCCTCATTGCGGTACAGCTTGGCTACAGAATGGGCGTCAGAATCGTTTCCGCAGATAAAGATATCGTTGTCGCCGTCATTGTCGTAATCCGCGCAGGCTACGTCGCCCATATCGATTCCCACCATAGCCGTCGGCATGACCGCGAAGCCCGCGGAACCGTTGTTTTGCAGGATCCGGGTACTTCGCAGCCCGGTGGCGGCATCGAACCCGCAAAAGATCAGGTCGAGGTCGCCGTCGTTGCCAAAGTCAAACCAGTCGATTCCGGAACTACCACCCAGAGCCAGGCTGGTGACGGTTTGGAAGCTATCGCCGGAGTCGGATTCATAGACCCGGATCGCGGGGTAAAAATTGCCGTATGAGTATTCAAAATATCCGCTGTTGGCCAGGTCGAGATCGCCGTCGCCGTCAAAATCCGCCATTCTGATCTCGCCGTTGAAGATCGGAGTGAGGTTTGTCTGCAGCAGTTCAAACTGGCTGTTGCCCAAATTACGGTAAATTCCGGAATGCGGGAAAGCGCCCTGCGCGTTCCAAACCACACCCTGAAAGACCAGATCGAGGTTTCCGTCGTTGAAGACATCAGCCCAGACCTGATGGCTATACTGCACTTGGGGCAGCGTGGTGGGAATCTCTTCAAAACCCTGGCCCTGCAGATTGCGGTAGAGTTTGAAGCTGCTCGGGTACGCGTTGGGATTGAAGGCTCCGCTCACTGCCAGATCGAGCCAGCCGTCCTTGTTAAAATCACCCCAGGATGCGCATCCCCGGCTGAAGGGAGGAAAGATGAAAGCAGTTGGGGTGAATTGCCAATTTCCATCGTTGCGGTAAAGCATAGCCCGGTTGAGGGAGCTGTTTTCGCCGGTGATGAACAGGTCCGGATCGCCGTCGTTGTCATAATCTCCGGGCGCGATATGGCCGTAGCTGAATACCGGGATCCCGGGATCCATCTGTGTGAACTGAGCCTTTAGCGATACGCAAAACAGCAGCATCAGAGACGCCAACGCGGATTTTATCATTCAATTTTCCTTTTCGGGATGATTTTTCACCTATAGCCGGTCCTGCTTTATCAAGTCAAGTAGTTTTTTCAGGCTCTCTTGTGCAAACCGGGTGGTTTGATGGCCAAACTAACCGTAGAATTGTCAACAAACTAGTCTCGGATTGCCATTCCGGGAAGCGTGCGCCAGCACACTAGGACCATCGGGGTTTTCGCCGGAACGCTCCGCCGCGGTGTCATCCCGGGAAGCGTGCGCCAGCACGCCGGGACCCGGGATCCGGGCTTTCGGGGTAATGCCCTCAAAAGGTGTCGATCCAGACACAGTCTGAATCGAACCCGCCTTGTGGGTGATGTTGTTTTGGCTTTACCATCTGGATCCCGGGGCCCCGGCGTCAAGGACGCCACCCCGGAATGACATGGCGGCTCTAACTTACCAAGAGGCTGATGCTGGCTCTCTTTCAAATCAAGAGGATGCGGGCGTTTACCAGAAAACAGCCCTTTGGGCTTTGCCCAACCGGTTTGAAGGAGAGCCTAATGTCCTTGCTGCCACCCACTCAATTTGACAGGGATCCAGCCAGAACTGACCACTGATTACGCTGATCAACACGAATCTGGGAACAATGGGCTCTTCCCCGACTGCTTTAGTTTAGCTTAGCTGTCCAGCACCCCAAAAATCCTGTTTGGCCCCCGTTATCATTACGGGATAAATACGGGATCAATACGGATGAAATCCGTATTGATCCCGTATTTATCCCGTAATGATCGCAGGAGCGGGTTGGGGAAAATGGTGCCAAAACCTTTGTTTGATCACCAGGCCAGATCTATAAAAGCAGATCAGCGCCTGGCCAGGGCCGTGAAGATCTTGATTCCGGTCTCGATGCAGGCCTCTTCCGGCAAAAATTTGTCCGAATGCAGGGGTTCATCGCAGCCGGAACCCAGCCAGAAGAGCAGGCCGGGGTAGAGGGAGGTGAAAAAGCCGAAATCTTCGCCGGTGAGGGCGATCTCCGCTTCCCGAAACTCGATCCCGGTTTCCGCGCAGGCCTGTTTGAGTTCAGCAACCAGAGCGGCAGAATTGACCACGGGGTCGTAAGAACCCAGGAAATCGACCTGAAAGCCTGTTCCCAAGCGCTCCGCGGCCAGGGCGGCATTGTGGCTGATGATCTCATTTATCTTCAGGCCCACGGCCTTGTCCAGGCTGCGTTGGGTGCCTTCCAGCTTGCAACGGTCCGGCACCACGTTGCGCACGGTTCCGGCGGCCAGTTTGCCCACGTGGCAGATAACCCGTTGCCGCTGTGCCAATTGGGCGATATCGATCTCCATCAGGCGCAGGAATTCGCGGCCGGCAGCCAGGGCATTGATCCCCTCTTCCGGAAAGGCCGCGTGGGCCGGCTTGCCGATGAATTCCACGTCGAATTCCTG
>Ga0172377_10000729_pt1 | contig 32005 bp, 29 predicted proteins | sample Pumphouse3metaG_FD_119749 | JGI IMG/M metagenome (GOLD analysis project Ga0172377, IMG submission 119749) | Leachate microbial communities from a municipal landfill in Southern Ontario, Canada - Pumphouse #3 metaG | ecosystem: Engineered > Solid waste > Landfill > Unclassified | place: Canada... | reverse complement strand
TATTACCGCCGCCTATGACGATGGCGAGCTGCACGCCCATATGCGCGATGTCGGCCAGTTCCTGACTGATAGAACGAACTATTTCCGGGTCAATACCAAAACCCTGTTCGCCGGCCAATGCTTCACCACTGAGTTTTAAGAGGATGCGGGGATAGTGGATTTCTGACATGAGAACTCCTTACACGAGCATGTTTGTCGCTGTTTACAGGAAAAATGGTCGGGAGGCAAAAAAAACATACGACACAAAAAAAAGGAGCCTTGAGGCTCCCTTTTTGTGTCATAGACGGATTATGCTTCACCAAGGGCCATTCGGCAGAAACCGGTGACCTTGATGTTCTCGCCAAGGGCTTTTGAGGTTTCCTTAACGAGTGCCTTGATCGACTTGGAGTCATCCTTGATGAATGGCTGTTCTGTCAGGCAGACTTCTTTGTAATATTTATTCAGGCGGCCAATAACGATTTTTTCAGCAATATTTTCTGGTTTGCCTTCTTCTTTGGCCTGATTCAAATAGATCTCTTTTTCTTTGGCAATGACGTCCTGGGGAAGATCCGCCGGAACGAGGCATGCGGGATTGGTAGCGGCGATCTGCATGGCGATATCTTTGGCCGTTACTTTGAGTGCATCTTTTTGTGCGCCAGCCTCGGATTCCGTTTCCAGTGCTACGAGAACTCCGATTTTGCCGTTGGCATGGATGTAGGAGCCAATAATTCCAGGTCCTTCGACTGCCAGTTTGCAAAAACGACCAAGCTGGGTGTTTTCACCCAGAACAGTGATCAGTTCGTTAACGGTGGGTGTAAACTGCGTGGTAAGTTCTTCAGAAAATTCCACTGGAGCTGAAGTAGCAGCCTGATTTTTGTTCAGGTCGTCGGCAATAGACTGAAGTGTTTTCTGGAATTTTTCATTTTTGGCGACAAAGTCTGTTTCACATTTAAGCTCAATAATGGTGGCTGCAGTGAGGTTGTCAGCGGCTGCGAAACCGATCCAGCCTTCTGAGGTAGCCCGCCCGGATTTTTTCTGGGCCGTGGCAAGACCTTTTTCCCGTAGATATGCAACGGAGGCTTCTTCATCGCCGTCACATTGTACAAGGGCTTTTTTGCAATCCATCATGCCAACGCCTGTTTTTTCACGCAGTGCCTTGACTTGCTGAGCAGTGATACCCATGGCTATTTTTCCTCCGTTGCTGCACTTTTTGCTTCCAGAGCTGCTTCCTGCTGGGCTGCCTTGGCCAACTCGACCTCGGCGTCCTTGTCCATCTCTGCTGCATACTGGTCTTTGCCTTCCAAACACGCGTCGGCGATAGCGGATGCAAATAGCTTGATAGATCTGATGGCATCGTCATTACCAGGAATGAGGTAGTCGATGGCATCAGGATCACAGTTGGAGTCGACGACTGCGACAATGGGAATTCCAAGGGTGCGGCATTCCTTGACCGCAATATCTTCACGGTGAGGATCAATAATGAACGCAGCAGCCGGGAGTTTTTCCATATCCTTGATGCCGCCGAGGTTCTTATTCAGTTTGTTGACTTCTCGCTGCATGCGCACGATTTCCTTTTTGAGGAATCTGTTGATGCTGCCGTCTTCAAACATGGCTTCAAGATTTTTCATGCGGTCAATGCTGCGTTTGATGGTCTGGAAGTTTGTCATGGTGCCGCCGAGCCACCTGTTGGTGACGTAGTACATTCCAGCGCGTTCAGCTTCGCTTTTGATGACGTCCTGGGCCTGTCGTTTTGTGCCCACGAAAATAATTTTGTCGCCATTTGCTACAACGCTGGCGATGAAATCATGCGCTGTTCTGAACATTTTGACAGTCTGCTGGAGATCCATAATATGGATACCCTTGCGAGCGCCGAAGATATATGGGCGCATTTTGGGATTCCAACGTTTGGTCTGATGTCCAAAATGGACACCTGTTTCCAGCATTTGCTTCATGGTTACGTATGCCACTTTTCCTCCTGGGTTATTCCTCCGTCCGGTTTGCAAAAGTCCTTACCCCCCGATGGGGCACCCAGGCTTTTGCCGGACGTGCGAATTTTAAGTCGGCGATGCATATACGAAATGGAATGAAGAGGCAAGCCCCTTACGGAAGTGTTGCCTGGGGAGTAACCGACTTCAAATGGGTGTCTATTGTTCTAAATATCAGACGGGTATGCTTATTTGTCGTCTTGAGAAATATCAATAACCAGGGGCACGACAATGGGGTCACGTCCCAAAATTTTCTTGAAAAAACGGCGTAATGACGAACGGATACGCTCTTTAAGTTTTTTTGTATCCCGGGGATCGATATTTTCATAGACGTCCAGGACTATTTCTTTGGCATCTTCCAGAATATGCGAGAGGTGTTGCTCAAAGATGAATCCTTTGGAGAGTATCTGGGGGCCAAGGACAATGCCCCTATCGTTGGGATCGACAACCAGTACGACGATGACAAGCCCCTCGCCGCCAAGAATCTGGCGTTCTTTAATGACCGTTTGCCCAACGTCACCGACTCCCTTGCCATCCACCAGCAGAGATTCTGCCTTGATGGTTTCTTCGAGACGGATTGAGTCTTTGAAAAAGGTGACAGGTTGTCCGTCTTCGCGGATGATGGTCCGTTCCGGAGCGACACCGCATTCTCTGGCCAGTTTGGTGTGCATGAGCAGATGCCGGTACTCACCGTGAATGGGGATGAAAAATTTGGGGTGTACGGTATTGAACATGATCCTCAGTTCTTCTTTGTGCGCATGTCCCGAGGCATGGATGGCCTGTACTTTTTTGTACAGGACTTCCGCCCCCAGACGGTAAAGATCATTGATAACCTTGGTGATAGCTTTTGTATTTCCGGGGATGAATCGTGAAGACATGATCACCGTGTCCCCCTGATGAACATTGAGCTGACGATGCTCGCCGCGGGAGAGTCTGCTCAGGGCTGAAAGGGGTTCACCCTGGGAGCCTGTAAGAATGAGGACCGTTTCGGAATCCTGGAGCCCGGGAAGATCTTCGAGTTCACAGTAATTTTTTTGTGAAAAATGTAGATGCCCTAATTCTTTGGCGATTTCAATATTGGATGCAATACTTTTTCCGCTGACGGCAACTTTTTTCCCAAATTTTTCGGCCAGGTCAAAGATTTCCTGAATCCTCTGGATATGGCTGGAAAAGAGGGTGACCAATATTCTGCCCGGTGCGCGTTGGACAATATTATTGAGGGATGCCTTGATTTCCCGCTCTGTCAGGGCAAAACCTTCTCGTTCGACATTGGTTGAATCCGAACACATCAGAGTAACACCGTCCTGGGAGAAGTCCCTGAAGGCATCCAGGTCTGTTGCGTGTCCATCCATGGGGTTCCGGTCAATTTTGAAGTCTCCGGTGTGTACTATTTTACCGATAGGGGTCTCAATGCCAAGACCAAATCCTTCGATAATAGAATGACAGACTCTGAAGAAGTGGAAAGTGAAGTCTCCGAGTTCAACAGTGTCTCTGCCTTTTACCGGACAAAACGTGGTGGTTTCAGCCAGGCCGTGCTCTTCAAGTTTGCGGCGGATCAGGGCCAGTGTAAATTCTGAGCTGTACAAGGGAACATTAACCCGTTGCATCAGCCAGGGCAGGGCTCCAATATGATCTTCATGTCCGTGGGTAAGAACGATCCCTTTGAGTTTTTCCTTGCGTTCAATAATAAAATCCAGACAGGGGATGACCACGTCTACCCCTAAGAGATAATCATCGGGAAACATGAGGCCACAGTCCACAAGGACCATGGAGTCTGCGGTCTCCAGTGCCATGCAGTTCATCCCGATTTCCCCGAGTCCGCCAAGGGGAGTCAGGGTAACATACGGTTCAGCCATTTTCAGACTCCAAAAGTTGAGTGTTCATCATCGTTCGTAGTTTCTGTTTTACTAATTCTCTATCTTTCAGGGTATAGTTCCCTTGCATTCCAATGGGGGGCAGAGCAGACACCCGGACTATGCCCGGAGTGATGCGGGAGCTGCCTTTTGACAAAATTTTTCCAGAACCGGCGATGACGACAGGTGCAAGGGGCAGCCCTGTTTGGATGGCCATAATGATGGCTCCGGATTTAAAATTACCCAGGGTCTCGTTCCTCGTACCTTCAGGAAATACGAGGATGGAATTGGGATTGGACCGCTGTAGGAGAGCTTGCTTTAGCGTTCTTAAAGCTTTCCTGGTGTGACTGCGGTCAACGGGGATACAGCCCAGGCTGCGCATCGCTCTTCCCAAAACGGGAATACGAAAGAGCGTGTGCTTGGCCAGAAAACTGATGTTAAAATCTGCGAGAAGGGCAAGAAGGATGGGGATGTCTACCTGGCTTTGGTGGTTGCAGGCAAAAATATACGTTTGCTCAGGGTTGAGCTTCGCCAGGTCGGCGTGAACGGTGATGCCGCAGGCGCGGATGGCGAATCGGGCCCAGGCCGAGGCGATTTTGTGGGCTGTTTTACCGGAGGTATCAATATATACCGAAAGAATGAGCAGGCTCCCTCCGAAAATCAGATAGAGGGTAATGACTGTATAGACATAGATTGTGTGCAGCATGAAGACCTTATGGTTGAGCGTAGAATAATGAACGCAAAATAATAAGGTCATGTATCTAAAAGAGTAGCAAAGCACAAGGTGCAACAAAACGGGACCGTTGTACACGGTCCCGTTTTGTTGGTTATGCTTCTTTCTGTTGGCTTTCTGCGATTACTTTTTCTGTAATCTGGGCCGGGCACTCCTCATAATGATCGAATTCCATAGTGAAGGTTCCCTGTCCTCCGGTCATGGATCGCAGATCAGGGGCGTATTTGAGAATTTCCGACAGGGGAACGTGTGCCTGGATCACGGTAATGCCCTTGTCCGAATCAGAACCCGACACCCTGCCTCGGCGACCGGAAAGATCCCCGATGACATCCCCCATGTATTCATCCGGAACAAAAACTGATGTGTGCATAATGGGTTCAAGCAGAACCGGGCTGCATTGCTCAGCCGCTTTTTTGAATGCCAGGGAACCGGCTACTTTAAAGGCCATTTCTGAAGAGTCCACTGCGTGGTAGGAACCGTCGTACAGAGTCACTTTGAAATCGATCATCGGGTAACCTGCAAGTACGCCCCGCGCGGCGGCTTCCTGGACGCCCTTGTCAACTGCTGGAATGTACTGTTTCGGGATGGACCCGCCTACAACGGCATTGATAAATTCATACCCGTTGCCTCCAGGGTTGGGTTCCATTTTGATCCAGCAATCACCGAACTGTCCCCTTCCACCGGATTGTTTTTTGTGGCGGCCCTGTACTTCAGCAGAGCCTTTGATGGTTTCCCGGTAGGGAATTTTAGGTGTTTTAAGGATGATGTCTGCTTTGTACCGACGTTTGATTTTTTCAACGGACAATTCAATGTGTAGTTGCCCCATGCCCGAGAGGAGCATATCCCCTGTTTCTTCGTTCCGCGAGAGAGACAAAAGGATATCTTCTTCAAGCAGACGCTGGACTGCAGCAAAGACCTTGTCTTCCTCCCCTTTTTCTGCGGCGTTCAATGCGTAGGAAATAATGGTTGGAGGGAGAGTCGGTTTGGCCAGGAGAAAGGGAGCCTTTTCTGCACAGAGGGTGTCCCCTGTGCTCGTATCCTTGAGTTTTGCCAGAGCAAAAATGGCACCCGGACCGAGTTTGGTTTTGCAGGGGTTTTGTTTTTTTCCTTCGGGGAGCAGGATCTGGCCGAATTTTTCTTTACCGTCTCGGGTTGTATTGATGACATTCATATCCGAGGAGACCGTACCCGACAGGACGCGGACCATATTCAATTGGCCCGCAAACGGGTCGGCGATTGTTTTAAATACAAATCCGGCAAAGGGCTGGTCGGGATCAGATACCCGAGTGTCTCCGTTTTCCCCGGCCCACTCGGGATGTTGGAGAGGAGACGGCATAAGGTCCTGGATGGCATTAAGCAGCTGGACTCCACCTCGGTTCATGAGAGCCGAACCGACACAGACCGGAATGATTTCGCGGGAAGCAATTCCTTTACGGAGACCTGAAATGATTTCATCAAGAGTTAGTATCCCCTCTTCCAGATACTTTTCCATCAATTCTTCATCAGTCTCGGCAATATTTTCAACGGTCACTTCGCGGATCATGGCGGCATTGTCTTGCATTTCCGGGGGAATCTGATCCTCTTTGAGAGTCCCGTCTTCCTGGAAGAAAAAAGCCTTTTCCTGTAAAATGTCGACGATGCCTCTAAAATCCGTTTCAGCCCCGATGGGAATATTGAGCAGAACGGTTTTGATCCCCAGTATGGACGACAGACTATTATACGCCGATTCAAAGTCAGCCCGTTCACGATCTAATTTATTGATGAAGACCATGGCCGGAAGATCGGCCTTGAGGACCTCCCCCCAGAGTTTTTTTGTCAGCGGTTTGACGCCGTCAATGGCATCAATGACGAAAACCGCACTGTCAGCTGCCAAAAGCTGATAGGACAGGTCCCCAATGAAATTATTGTCGCCGGGGGTATCCAAGAGAAAGTGGGCGTTTTTCTGCCACTCGTAGCAGGCCACAGCAGGCTGGATACTGCCCCGCCTTTTGATCTCTTCGGGTTCGTAATCAAGGCAGGTTGTTCCTTCTTCAACCTTGCCCAATCTGCTGATGGTCCCGGCATTGAGCAGGATCATTTCGGCAACCGACGTCTTCCCCGTGCCTCCGTGTCCAACCAGAGCATAGGTCCTTTGTCTCCTGAGTTTCTCCACCATCTAGTCTCCCTATCCTTAGCTGCTAACGTGTTAAAAAAACTGAAGATGATTGTTTGTCAAGAAGGCCAATATTCTATACACTTAAAAAATCATACTTGAAAAAGATTGCATTTTTGACAAGGGTCACATCCTTCACTTTGACATGCAAGCCCTATCGAAGACGGCACGAACGGATTTTTTCCGACCATGTACTTTGAAATCTCTTACTATGTGAAATCTATAGGTAGATGGAAAGATTGTTGTCAAGGTGGAAAAATAGAAGGCTGATATTCAGCCGCATAAGGAAAACGTCATGATACAGATAGAAATGCCCCTTTACACGTATCCTGCGAGCAGGATTGAAATGGGTGCTTCAAGTCTATTTTGGAAAAGGGAGCCTGACGACAGGCTTTTGCATTCATTACAGGCTCATGGACAGTGCGCCCCCGTCCTTGTTGAACCGGACCAGAATGTCCTCCGTCTGGTTGCAGGGCAACGTAGGGTCAAGGCTTTGGCTCGTCTGGATCAGCCGGTTATTGCATGCCATGTGCAGCCACTGACTCCCAGGGAGCGTGGTCTTGTATTTCTCGGCAGTAATAGCAGCCAACCCTTGGATGACGCATTGATGATCCGTGCCTTGCGTTATTTCCATGGATACGGAGGTGATCTGGAAGATATTGCACTCCTTTTGGGGCAGGAACCACGATCGCGGCAATGGCAGGTGATGCTGCAATGGATGGAGTTGCCGTTACTGTGGGATGACTTGTTGGAGCAGGGGCACGTACCTCTGGCCCTTGGTCGGATTCTGCCCCGTTTCAGGCCTGAAGGGCTGTGTGCTCTCGAGCCTGTTTTTCGCGATCTGTCCTGGTCGAAGAATAATGCCGTTCATATGCTTACTTGGCTTTGGGAATTAAGCCGGAGTAAAAAAGTATCTCTCGTGACGTTGTTGGATGAGTTGCACTTTGATGCTGTTTTGCATCTGGATCTTTCACCCAAAGATATGATGATCCGCCTGCTGGAAGCTGTCCGCACGGCGCGTTTCCCTCGTCTGTCTGCTCTCGAAAATGGATTCCGAAGTACGGCCGTTGAAGCCACTGCAGGGTCGCACTGGCGTCTTGTGCAGCCTGATCATTTTGAGACGGGGACGATTGAATTTTTGACCCGGATACAATCCAAAGCGGAACTGGAACAAAGAGTTCATGAACTGAGCGTACTGGCCGCCCACGATATTTGGGATGATTTAGGGCATGTGAGGGACGCAGAATGAGCCGGAACGAAGGACGTGCTACGACTGCAAACGGAATATTTCCGGATTCCATGAGTCAGGGCGGCTTGCCTGCATATCTTCAGAACATCGCTCGGGTGGTGGTTGACAGGAGCATGATAGACACTTCTATCGCCCGGCGTGTGCGGGCAAAACTGCCGCATGTACCGTGGGTTGTCCTTGAACCGGGACAGGGGCTGGGCATTGCACGTCAGAACGAACAATGTTTGTACCTCAAGGAATATAAGGGAGCTTTTTTGCGGTTTTGTCCTGGAACCCGTTTTTATCGGTGTTGCGGATACCGGATTATTCATATCGGGGAAAATTGTCCTCTCAGATGTTCGTATTGCATCCTGCAGGCCTATTTCCAAGATCCGGTGCTCAAGGTGTGGGCCAACCAGGACGTCCTTTGGGATGAACTGGATGCCGCTTTTGGCCGGGATCGTTCTCGGCGATTTCGCGTGGGTACGGGAGAGTATACGGATTCTCTTGTATTGGAACCCCTCACAGGATATAGTCGGGATTTGATCCGTTTTTTAGCGGACTATGAGAATGTCTGCCTTGAACTCAAGTCAAAGGTGGTCGATTTGAGCTGGATGGACGTGGCTAAAAGAAGTGATCGTGTCCTGCCTGCCTGGTCACTGAATGCACCAGAAATTGCCCGCACAGAAGAAGTTGGGGAGAGTGCAACCCTTGAGCAGAGATTACAGGCTGCCAGGACCTGTGTTGAAAACGGTTTCAGAGTTTGTCTGCACTTTGATCCTATTATTTATTTTGATGGCTGGCAAAAAGGGTATGCAGAAACCGTTAACATGATTTTTGACTATGTCTCACCCGATGATATTGCCTACATGAGTCTGGGGTCTTTCAGGTGTATGCCCGAGCTCAGCGAGGTTATTGAACGGGATTTCCCGGAATCAACATTTATTTATAACGAATTTATTGCGGGCATGGACGGGAAACAGCGCCTGCTCCGTTCGTTGCGGGTTGAACAATTCAAACATTTGGTCGCGTTGCTCCGGGCACACGGCATGGGCAAGCAACTCTACTTTTGTATGGAATCGGATGCCGTGTGGCAGGAGGTTTTCGGGTACACTGTTAAGGATTTAGGAGGGTTGTCCCCGCATCTTATGAATAGAGCATTTGCTCGTAGAGGGTGACAGACAGGGGGCTGGAGTTTATCCATGTCCCCTGCATGTATCCCCCCAAAGGTGCAAATTCTGGGTGATCAGTGAGGATTAGTGGCTTCCTTCGGGAATAGTGTACGACTGCTGCGAACCCAGCCCTAACTTTTTAGGACAGGTCGCCTTGAGCAGGCATTTTTCGCATCCTGCTTGCTGGGGATAGTAGGTCAATGTTGCATATTTGTACCCGAAAGTGCCTGCATTGGTAAGTTCAATTCCGATCTTGGCCAAAGACCTTTTGAGGATTTTGTCGGCTAAAGGAAGGGGGGCACACTTGCTTTTGGACAGATCTGGTATAAATAGGCGAAGCGTGCCCATGATCATGGATTGAGCTAGGGCTTCATGAAAGAATGCCTCTTCTTCTGATTTTTTCCAGAGGGTTTCAAGTTCAAGCTCTACTGTGTGCTCGAGGAATACGAGCAGGTACCCTTTTGTTTCGCCAAAGGTGTAGGTTCGCAACAGAGGATGCCAGCGTTCCCATAGTGTCGACATGTTCATGATTTGTAGAGGGGAGAGTGTCTGGGTTTGGGCTAGAAACATATACGTTTCCAGATCGAAAAGAGGGTGAACTTCGTGTTGTTTGGCCTGTAAAAATTTCATGTGCGCACCTTTTGGGTATATATCAACGTTGTGATCGACGGCTCGTCATTGTGTGTCTGAAGAAGGGGGAGCACGTGCCATGTGCGGAAGGTTAGTGGACTATTCTCTGATAAATTTCAACCCCGGCTGTTGATGGCTGCGGTGATTATTGCTCCTGTTTTCAGGTCTCTTAGGGCGAAAAGGGGCCGGGATAATGTGGGTGTGTTTTGTTTACAGGGGGGAGCACAATGTGGTTATAAAACAATGATTCCCTGTGGGTAAAAAGTCATACGTGATCGTTGTTTGATTGAAAAAAGTTGATAAATCGGTTGGTTGTATAAATATTTTTTTTTGGCATGTTTCGTGTATAAAATATAATATGCGACAAAAAACACTTAAAAAATCAGTTCACTGCTCAGGGGTTGGGCTGCATAGTGGTGAGAAGTTACGGCTAGTTATGCGCCCTGCCGGTCCGGATACCGGTGTTGTTTTTCAGCATGTGGGAGAAAACGGGCGACGGATATTCCAGCCCCTTCCCGAACGCGTGGTCGCAACGGGCTTGGCGACCACGTTGGGATTTGATGGGCACAGCGTGGCTACAGTTGAGCATCTTATGGCGGCTATTGCTGGCCTGGGGATCGATAATATTATTATTGAAGTTCACGGTGACGAGATCCCTATTATGGATGGAAGCGCTGCAAGTTTTGTTTTTTTACTTCGTTCTGCAGGAATCCGGAAGCAGTCGGCGGGAAAAAAGGTGTTCAGGCTGAAGAAAAAAATTGTCTTCGAGCGTGACGGGAAATCCATTAAAGCAATTCCTTATGACGGTTTCCGGGTCGTATATACTATTGATTTTGATCATCCCTTAGTGGGAGTGCAGACTTTTACACTTGATTTGAATCCGGAATCGTTTATGCGCGATGTTGCCAAGGCGCGGACGTTTGGATTTATGAAAGATGTTGAGATGCTTCAGCGGAATGGGCTTGCCCTGGGTGGTTCTCTTGATAATGCCGTGGTGCTTGACGAATATGGCGTTGTTAATCCCGATGGGCTGCGGTATGAAAACGAACTGGTTCGTCACAAGATTCTTGATTTTATAGGGGATATGAATCTCCTTGAACATTCTCTTTATGGCGAATTCCATGTATATTGTTCCGGGCATGCTCTCAACAATGGTTTTTTGCGGTATGTATCTGAAAATAGAGATCAGTATCTTAATATGATCGATCTTGGTAATGCAGATGAAAATGCGTACGACGTGGTGGCACGGCCGAGTGCTGTGCAGGAGCCTGTATTGGCGTAATGTCTGCCATGATGAGTCGCATCCTATTGATATAAAATAAAAAAATCCGTATCTTCGTCGGGATACGGATTTTTTTATTTAACTATGCAGTATCCCTTTTGAGTATACCCGGAGTGCAAGGTCTAAAAAATAAAATGGTGCTAAGTAGGACCAAACAAAAAAAAGGCTTGCATTCAAAATTGAAAATCTATAAAGACTTTTCTTCTTTGGCTGGCGTAGCTCAATTGGTAGAGCAGCTGACTTGTAATCAGCAGGTCGCGGGTTCAAATCCCATCGCCAGCTCCAGAAAGGAGGGGTTCCCGAGTGGTCAAAGGGAACAGACTGTAAATCTGTCGACGGACGTCTTCGGAGGTTCAAATCCTCCCCCCTCCACCATCCATATGTATGTTTTGTAGGAGACAGGGTTGCTTGTTGTTTGACTACGGAACAGAAATGAGCGGGAATAGCTCAATTGGCTAGAGCATTAGCCTTCCAAGCTGAGGGTTGCGGGTTCGAGTCCCGTTTCCCGCTCCATTCTAAGCCGCCTTCCACGCCCACGTAGCTCAGCAGGTAGAGCACTTCCTTGGTAAGGAAGAGGTCACCGGTTCAAGTCCGGTCGTGGGCTCCAGTCAAACCCTTTCCCGGCAAATTAAACCAGCTGGTACACGCCAGGCTAAATTTTGAAAGGGGGTTCGTTATGGCTAAGCAGAAGTATGTAAGAACTAAGCCGCATGTTAATATCGGTACTATTGGGCACATCGATCACGGTAAGACCACCCTGACCGCAGCTATTACCAAAATGGTCAGCCTGAAGAATCACGATGAGGCTAACTACATTCTTTTTGATCAGATCGATAAGGCGCCAGAAGAGAAAGAAAGAGGTATTACTATTGCGACCGCTCACGTAGAGTATCAGACTGAACATCGTCACTATGCTCACGTAGACTGTCCTGGCCATGCTGACTATATCAAGAATATGATTACCGGTGCTGCACAGATGGACGGTGGTATTCTCGTTGTTGCAGCTACTGACGGTCCTATGCCTCAGACACGTGAGCACATCCTGCTTGCCCGTCAGGTTGGTGTGCCTTCCTTGGTCGTTTTTCTGAACAAGTGTGATCTCGTAGATGATGAAGAGCTCTTGGAGCTCGTAGAAATGGAAGTACGCGAACTTCTTGATAAGTATGGTTTTCCCGGAGACGAAATCCCGGTCATCAAGGGCAGTGCATTGAAGGCCCTCGAGAGCGATGATCCTGAGAGTGAAGAAGCTAAATGTATTTTTGAGCTCCTGGATGCTTGTGATAGTTATATTCCTGAGCCGAAGCGTGATATTGACAAGCCGTTTTTGCTTCCCCTTGAGGATGTTTTTTCTATCTCTGGACGTGGAACTGTTGTCACCGGTCGTATTGAGCGTGGTGTTATCAACGTCGGTAATGAAGTTGAAATCGTTGGTATCAAAGACACCGTCAAGTCTGTTTGTACCGGTGTTGAGATGTTTCGCAAAGTTCTGGATCGTGGTGAGGCTGGCGATAATGTCGGTGTCCTGCTGCGTGGTGTGAAACGAGAAGATGTTGAGCGCGGACAGGTTCTTGCTGCACCAAAGAGTATCACTCCTCATAAGAAATTTAAGGGCGAAGTTTACGTACTGAATAAAGAAGAAGGCGGCCGTCATACACCTTTCTTTGGTGGATATCGTCCCCAGTTCTATTTTCGTACAACTGACATCACCGGGGTTGTAACTCTGCCTGAAGGCGTGGAAATGATTATGCCCGGAGACAACACCACTTTTGAAGTCGACTTAATCGCCCCCATTGCAATGGAACTCGGTCTTCGCTTTGCTATCCGTGAAGGTGGACGGACCGTTGGTGCGGGCGTTGTATCCGAAATCATGGAGTAATTAGATCATGCGGATTAATATCCTGCTCGCGTGCGGCGAGTGTAAACGCAGAAATTACGCTACACAGAAGAACAAAAAAAATACAACGGGGAAATTGGAACTGAATAAGTACTGTCCCTTTTGTAGAAAGCACACTGCTCATAAAGAAGCAAAATAAGTTCTCTGTGGCGTTTTTTATACCCCGTGCAGGCCAGTAGCTCTAACGGCAGAGCATCGGATTCCAAATCCGAGGGCTGGGGGTTCGAATCCCTCCTGGCCTGCCACTTACTATACGATTATGGCACAAAAAAAAGAAAAATTGGTAAAAAAATCTGAGGAAAGACAAGGGATTGGTCAAAAGATAAATGACTTGAGATCTTTTTTTGATTTATCGAAAAAAGAACTCAAAAAAGTTGTTTGGCCTGATAAAAAAGAGACAATGTCCACTACCGGAGCTGTATTAATTCTGGTTTTGGTTATTTCTGTTTTTTTAGGGATCACTGACCTCGGGCTGGCCAAAATCATTGAAGCCATTTTGTCATAAAGTCAGCAAAAAAATGTTTTGTGACATAAGAGAGTTGGAACCATATGGATGAAGAACGAGAAATGGTTGGTGAGCAACAAGCCACAGCCCGATGGTATATTATTCATACCTATTCGGGATTTGAGCATCGAGTTGAGCAGACTATCAAGGAGATGGTACGGACAGGGCAGACCGAAGGTCTGATTCAGGATGTCATCGTTCCCACCGAACAGGTTGTTGAACTCGTCAAAGGGCAGAAGCGAACCTCCACTCGTAAATTCTATCCTGGGTATGCCTTGGTGAAGATGATCTTTAATGATACTTCATGGCATTTGATCCAATCTATTCCTAAAGTGACGGGATTCATTGGTGGCAAAAACAGGCCGACACCATTAAGTGCTCAGGATGCTGATAAAATACTTTTGACGATTGAAAGTCGGAAGCAACAGCCCAGGCCAAAGTTTTATTTTGAAAAAGGTGATGAAGTTCGGGTTGTTGATGGCCCTTTTTCCAATTTTAATGCTGTAGTCGAAGAAGTTAACTACGATAAAGGTAAGCTGAAAGTATCGGTATCAATTTTTGGGCGTCAGACTCCCGTGGAACTTGATTTTGTTCAAGTTGCAAAAGGCTGATACCTGCTTGCCAGAAGAGGATGATATATAATGGCCAAGAAAGTACTGGCGAAGATTAAGCTACAGATTCCCGCAGGAGTTGCAAACCCTTCCCCGCCTGTAGGACCCGCTTTGGGTCAGCATGGTGTAAATATCATGGAATTTTGCAAGGCATTTAATGCTAAAACGCAAGATGAAAAGGGAATGATCATACCTGTAGTAATCACTGTTTTTCAGGATCGTTCTTTTACCTTTATTACGAAAACTCCTCCTGCTTCGGTCTTGCTGCTGAAAGCTGTCAATCTTGCTAAAGGTTCCGGAGAGCCAAATAAGAATAAGGTCGGAACGGTTACCAGGTCTCAGCTTGAAGAAATAGCAACGATCAAGATGCCTGATTTGACTGCTAGTGATTTAGACGCAGCTGTCAATACCATCGCAGGCACAGCCCGTAGTATGGGACTTAAGATACAAAACTAGCAGCGAGGGATTGAAGACTATGCCTAAGCATGGAAAAAATTACCGAGAGGTAAGTAAAAATATAGAGCAGGGAAAAAAATATCCTGCCGAAGATGCTATGGGGCTTGCCTTGCAGGCTTCTTATATCAAATTTGATCAGACTGTTGATGTAGCTGTTAATTTAGGGGTCAATCCCAAGTATGCAGATCAGATGGTTCGTGGGGCGGTCGCATTGCCGCACGGCCTTGGAAAAAATGTTCGGGTTATTGCCTTTTGTAAGGGTGATAATGAGCAGGCTGCCCTTGACGCTGGCGCTGATGCCGTAGGATCAGACGCACTCGTCGAAAAAATTAAAGGCGGCTGGATGGATTTTGATAAGGCCGTTGCTACTCCTGATATGATGGCTGTTGTTGGTAAAGTTGGTAAAGTCCTCGGTCCCCGTGGCCTGATGCCGAATGCCAAAACAGGTACTGTAACGTTTGATATTGCCAAGGCCATCACGGAACTCAAGGCTGGTAAGGTTGATTTCAAGGTTGATAAAGCAGGTATCATTCATGCCCCTATCGGGAAGGCTTCTTTCGGCACGAAGAAACTGCTTGATAACTTTATTGCATTGATGACCATGATTACGAAGCTCAAGCCATCCTCTTCCAAAGGTACCTATCTTAACGCTATTTCCATTTCGACAACCATGGGACCTGCTGTTAAGGTAGAACAAAGCTCAATCAAAGGCGAATAAGTCTCTGCCTGGATTGTATCTCGTAAAAAGTGAAGAGTCAAAGAATGCAGGTGAGCCCAGCTCTTAATTCCCTGCCGAGACTATTTGGCTCTTTTGTCTAACCGGGAGGAATCAAAACGTGAACCGGGCTGAAAAAGCTAAGATCATTGAAGATCTTAAGGCAAAAGCAGACAAGGTTAGCATCGCAGTTGTTACGGATTTCAAGGGGATCAAAGTTGAACAATTGACCCCTCTGCGAGTGGCGTTACGTGAAAGCGGCGTAGAGTATCAGGTTGTAAAGAATACTCTTGCAGAAATTGCATTCACCGACGGTCCTTGTGATGTACTTAAGAATAAGCTGAAAGATAGTTGTGCTGTTGCATTCGGCTACGACGATCCCGTTATTGCAGCTAAAATTCTTACGCAGTTTGCAAAAAAGAACGACAAGTTCAGTGTTAAGTTTGGAGCTCTTGAGGGAAAATTTATTGACGAATCCTCCCTTGCTCATCTTGCAACTCTTCCGGGTAAGAAAGAGATGCTTGCGAGGACTTTGGGAACCATGAATGCTGTTCCCCAGAATTTTGTAGGCCTTTTTGCAAATCTTATTCGTAATACATTATATGCCCTTACTGCGATTAAAGACCAGAAAGAACAGTAATTTAAATCAAAGAGCCAAAGCTAATTCATTTATTAAAGGAGAAAACCATGGCCGATATAACTAAAGAACAGGTTGTAGAATTTATTTCTAATATGACAGTCCTCGAGCTTTCTGTATTTATCAAAGAGCTGGAAGAAAAGTTTGGCGTCAGTGCTGCTGCTCCCGTTGCTGCTGTTGCAGCCGCTCCTGCAGGCGAGGCTGCTGCTGAAGAAGAGCAGACTGAATTTGATGTTGTGCTCAAGGAAGTTGGCGGAAACAAGATTGCTGTAATCAAGGTCGTCCGTGCCTTGACGAGTCTCGGTCTCAAGGAAGCCAAAGCCAAAGTTGACGAAGTTCCTTCTGTCATCAAGGAAGCCGTTACCAAAGAGCAAGCTGAAGATGCCAAGGCTCAGCTCGAGGGTGCCGGGGCTGTTGCTGAACTCAAGTAGTTCTCGGTAACTTTCGCTAAAATAAGGAGCATAGGACCATAATTGTCCTGTGCTCCTTATTACGTTTGTAAAGATATATATGTAATCTATAGCAGTGTTTTTTTAGTCATCTGTAATCATAATTCAAAAAATATTAAAGCTCCGTATCATATCAACTCACTTCTTCATTTCAATAATTTATATCCTGCCATTTTAAAATAAAATTTGGAGCTATGAGCTTCAAAGTTTACATATAGGTTTTGCCTTCATTTCTTATCGCTTTTTACAAGAAAAAGTATTTTTACGCACTTCTCTAAGCTTTGTCGTGTCTTTGATCTCTTTACCTGAGGGGAGAATATGAATCAATTTGTTAAAAAATTTGGAACAATAAAAGATACTATAAAGATCCCTCACCTTTTAACGCTTCAAATCGATTCTTTTAAAAAATTTTTACAAACCGATGTGCCGCCCAGCAGCCGTGAAGACATTGGATTAGAAGGTGTTTTCCGTTCTGTCTTCCCCATTCAGGATTTTAATAAGACAGCCACTCTTGAATACGTAAGTTATGAGATTGGTGAGCCTAAGTATAATGTCGAGGAATGTATTTCCAAAGGGCTTTCCTATGAAGCTCCCGTGCGCATTAAGGTCCGTTTGGTCGTTTTTGATATTGATGAGGAAACCCAAAATCGTACCATCCATGATATCAAGGAACAGGATATCTATTTTGGCACCATTCCGCTGATGACCACCAAGGGAACCTTTGTTGTTAATGGTACGGAAAGAGTTATTGTTAATCAGTTGCAGCGTTCTCCTGGTATTATTTTTGAGCATGATTCAGGTAAAACCCATTCGAGCCGGAAAGTTCTGTATAGTTCCCGTATTATTCCCATGCGGGGCTCTTGGCTTGATTTTGATTTTGACCACAAAGATTTTTTGTACGTTCGCATCGATAGACGTCGGAAGATGCCAGTCACCATTCTGCTCAAGGCCATGGGCATGTCCACCCGGGAGATTTTCGAATATTTTTATGATTTTCATCGGGTCAAATTTGAGGAGGGTCATATCTACCGCGAGGTACAACCTCAATTCTATCGTAAAGATGTTGCTGTTACCACGTTGAGCACCCCTGAAGGTAAACAGCTCATAGCCGCAGGCGGGATGATTACTCGCGGTGTCTGGAAACATATTATTGCCGCGGGGATAGATTTTATTGAGGTCAATCCTGCAGAATTATCTCCTGAATATATTGCTGATGAAATCATTCATCCGGAAACGGGTGAAGTTGTGGCTGGCGCAGGTGATGAACTCAATCAGGAACTGATGGAAAAGCTGGCGGCTCTTGGCATCCATGAAGTCAAGTGTCTCTTTACCAACGGTCTTGATGTTTCTACTTCCCTGCGGGATACACTGCGGCTGGATAAGACTACAGATACCGCCAGTGCGCAGGTCGATATATATAAACGTTTGCGTCCGAGTTCTCCACCGACACCTGAAGTCTCCTCTACTTTTTTTGATAATCTTTTTCGCAATCATGATTATTACGATCTTTCGGCCGTTGGAAGGTATAAGCTTAACACCCGGCTTGGTCTGGACCTGCCTCTTGATATGCGTACCTTGAGCAATGAGGATATCCTAACCGCTTTAAAACATCTTATTTATCTCAAGGATACCAATGGCCCTGCCGATGATATAGATCATTTGGGAAATCGTCGTGTACGCCCTGTCGGCGAGCTGGTGGAAAATCAGTACCGCATTGGTTTGGTGCGTATGGAACGTGCTATTAAAGAGCGTATGAGTCTTCAGGAAGTTGCCACCCTCATGCCGCATGACCTGGTCAACCCCAAGCCCGTTACGGCCGTTCTCAAAGAATTCTTTGGTACTTCTCAGCTTTCGCAGTTTATGGACCAGACCAATGCTCTTTCTGAGGTAACGCATAAACGCCGTCTGTCGGCACTGGGACCTGGAGGATTGACACGTGAACGTGCCGGATTTGAGGTCCGTGATGTCCATCCTAGTCATTATGGCCGAATCTGTCCCATTGAAACCCCTGAAGGCCCGAATATCGGTCTTATTGTTTCCTTAACAACTCAGGGAATTGTCAATGATTTTGGATTTATCGAGACCCCATACCGCATTGTTAAAGATGGTAAGGTTACCGACGAGGTAAAATATTATGATGCTTCTCGGGAAAAGGGAGAGATTATCGCCCAGGCCAATGCTCGTTTGGCTGACGACGGGTCTTTCCTCGATGACCAGGTCTCCGCGCGAGTGGAAGGTGAATTCGCTATTGTTGATAAGCGTGATGTTACCCTGAGGGATATTTCTCCCAGTCAGATTGTTTCCGTATCGGCATCGCTGATCCCCTTTCTCGAACATGACGATGCCAACCGTGCTCTTATGGGTTGTAACATGCAGCGTCAGGCGGTGCCTTTGTTACGGTCCGAGAAACCTCTGGTTGGTACAGGTATGGAGGGCCCTGTTGCCCGAGATTCCGGTGCCTGTTTGCTTGCTGAGGGAGATGGCGTCGTACAGTTTGTCGATGCTGAACGGGTTATTGTCAGGTATGAGACCTTATACCCCGAAACAGGTGGAACTTGTTTTTATCTCCTCCAGAAATTTCACAAATCGAACCAGAATAGTTGCTTCGGTCAGAAACCGCGGGTTTTGCCAGATCAACACGTTGTCCGGGGCGATATTTTAGCTGATGGTGCCGGTATTGAGGATGGTGAGCTGGCTCTCGGGAAAAATCTGTTGGTGGCCTTCATGCCTTGGTGTGGATATAATTATGAAGATTCTGTCCTTATATCTGAAAAAACCGTCAAGGATGATGTATACACCTCTATCCATATTGAAGAATTTGATCTGATCGCTCGAGATACCAAACTTGGACCCGAGGAGGTTACTCGCGATATCCCCAATGTTGGGGAAGATATGCTCCGTAATCTGGATGATAGCGGTATTATCAGAATTGGCGCCAGAGTCGGACAAGATGATATTCTTGTGGGTAAAATTACGCCCAAAGGTGAGACTCAGCTTACTCCCGAAGAACGCCTTTTACGTGCTATTTTTGGTGAAAAAGCACGCGATGTTAAAAATACTTCGCTGAAAGTTCCTCCGGGAGTTGAAGGTATCGTTCTTGATGTCAAGGTCTTTAACCGCAGATCCGGTGATAAGGATATGCGTACTAAAGAAATTGAAGATGATGAGTTGCATCGTATTGATCGTCGTGAGACCCAGCATATTTTCTCGTTGACAACGGCCACTTCGTTATCCCTATGGAAAGTAGTAGAGGGTAAAATGTTGGTCAGGAGTCTTATGGGCAAGAGGAAGGGCGAGATCCTGGCTGAAACGAATCAGACCCTGACTTTGGACATTATCCAACAAGTTCCTCTTAAAAAATTAGCAAAGCTGTTTAAGAATAAAGAGGTTAATGACACTGTTCAGGATATTCTCGACCTGTATGAGCGTCAGAAGGATGCTATTCACAAGATTTACGAACTCAAGCGTGAGAAAGTTTGTGAAGGAGATGATCTCCCGCCCGGAGTCATCAATATGGTCAAAGTCTATATTGCCGTGAAGCGTAAGCTTCGTGTCGGTGATAAAATGGCTGGTCGGCATGGTAACAAGGGTGTTGTCTCCAATATTCTTCCAGAGGAAGACATGCCGTTTTTTGCTAGCGGTCAACCAGTTGACATTGTTCTTAATCCTTTGGGCGTTCCTTCGCGTATGAATATCGGGCAGATCATGGAAACCCATCTTGGATGGGCATCCAAAGAGTTGGGAATGAAGATTGCTGACATGATTGATCGGAAGGAAGGTTTGGATCAAGTCCGCAAGGAGATCAAGGACATCTACGCCTCTCCAGAAATTAATGAGCTTATGGATGAACTCAGCGATGATGATTTCGTTGACGTTGCCAAGGAATTGCGCCGGGGGATTGTTATGAAAACTCCCGTCTTCGATGGTGCTCATGAAGATGAAATCTGGAATTTTTTGAAGCGTGCTGGTCTGCCTGATGATGGGAAATCAGTCCTTTACGATGGACGAACGGGAGATCCTTTTGATCACAAGGTTACCGTAGGATATATGTATTATCTCAAACTGCATCATCTGGTTGATGAAAAGATCCATGCTAGATCTACCGGTCCTTACTCTCTTGTGACGCAGCAGCCTCTTGGCGGTAAAGCCCAGTTTGGTGGTCAGCGACTTGGAGAAATGGAGGTCTGGGCCATTGAGGCTTATGGCGCCGCACATCTTTTGCAAGAGTTTTTAACGGTAAAATCTGATGACGTATCCGGACGCGTGAAAATGTATGAAAAAATTGTCAAGGGAAACAATTCTCTTGAATCAGGCATGCCCGAGTCATTCAATGTTCTGGTCAAGGAAATGATGTCTCTGTGTCTGGATGTGACGCTTGTGGAACGTTCTCCTGCCAGCGGAAAACGCCGGTAATGCGGGATACGCGTTCATAGGCACGGTTGGGAATACAACGTTATCCATAGGTAAGAGCCGCGGAGATATATATGAGTCTTGATGATCTGTTTACGCAGAGAGGAAATGAAACAACAACAATTAAGGGGCAGGATCTTGAAAAAATCAAGATCCAGATCGCTTCGCCTGAAAAAATTAGAGAATGGTCCTACGGTGAAGTGAAGAAGCCTGAGACGATCAATTATCGGACATTTAAACCGGAACGTGATGGCCTTTTCTGTGCCAAAATTTTTGGGCCGGTCAAAGATTTTGAGTGTAATTGTGGTAAATATAAACGGATGAAGCATCGCGGGATTGTGTGCGAGAAATGTGGTGTTGAAGTTATTGCATCCAAAGTCCGCCGCGAACGCATGGGGCACATCGAACTTGCAGCGCCCTGTGCTCATATCTGGTTTTTAAAAAGTCTGCCATCCAAGATCGGAACCCTTCTTGATATGACCATGGCTGACTTGGAAAAAGTCCTTTATTTTGATTCATATATCATCCTTGACCCTAAAGAGACAAATTTTCAGAAAATGCAGGTGATTTCTGAAGATCAGTATGTCCAGATCAGCGAGCACTACGGCCCGTCTGCTATCCGTGTCGGTATGGGGGCTGAAGCTGTTAAGGAGCTTTTAGAGGAAATTGACCTTCTTACCTTACGTGATGACCTCCGTGAAGAGTCCAAGGCGACACGCTCCCAGACCAAAAAAAAGAAATTGGCCAAACGGTTGCATGTTGTTGAGGCCTTTTTGGAGTCCGATAACAAACCTGGCTGGATGATCCTTGATGTTGTGCCGATTATTCCTCCAGACTTGCGTCCGCTGGTGCCCTTGGATGGAGGACGCTTTGCCACATCTGATTTGAACGATCTTTATCGTCGGGTTATTAATCGGAATAATCGTTTGAAGCGGCTGCTTGAACTTGGAGCTCCGGACATTATTATCCGAAACGAAAAGCGGATGCTTCAGGAATCCGTAGATGCCCTGTTCGATAACGGCCGCAGAGGTCGGGCTATTACCGGTACAAACGGCAGACCGCTCAAATCCCTGAGTGATATGATCAAGGGTAAACAGGGACGGTTTAGACAGAACCTTTTGGGGAAACGGGTGGATTATTCCGGTCGTTCGGTTATTGCTGTTGGGCCAAGTCTTCGACTGCACCAATGTGGTTTGCCTAAAAAAATGGCTTTGGAATTGTTCAAGCCTTTTATCTATTCCCAGCTTGAAGCTCTTGGATACGCATCAACCATCAAAAGTGCCAAGAAGATGGTTGAGCGTGAGGATGTGGTTGTATGGGATATTCTGGAGAACGTGGTTAAGGAATACCCTATTTTACTTAACAGGGCTCCTACGCTTCACCGGTTAGGAATTCAGGCCTTTGAACCTATTCTTATTGAGGGTAAGGCTATCAGGTTGCATCCCTTGGTTTGTACGGCATTTAACGCCGATTTTGATGGTGACCAGATGGCCGTTCACGTGCCGCTATCCATCGAAGCACAGATAGAAGCTCGTGTCCTGATGATGTCCACCAATAATATTCTGTCTCCGGCAAATGGTGCACCTATTATTGTTCCTACCCAGGATATGGTTTTAGGACTCTATTATTTAACGGTCCCTCGTGCGTTTGAAAAAGGCGAAGGAATGATTTTTTCCTGCCCTGGTGAAGTCATCGCCGCGTATGATGGTGGGTGCCTTGGGCTGCATGCCCGGATCAAGGTGCGTATTGATGAGCAGCTTCTGGATACAACCCCTGGACGTATCCTTATTGGAGATGTTCTTCCAGAAGGGGTACCGTTCCATTTGGTGAACCGGGTCATGGATAAACGCTCCATTGGGAGCCTTGTTGGTGAGACCTATCGCCATGCAGGGACGAAGGCGACAGTTTTGGTTTGTGACCGGATCAAGGCTCTTGGTTTTGAGTTTTCGACCCGGGCCGCAGTTACTGTCGGCCTCAAAGATCTCACCATTCCTGCGAAAAAGGCGGTTTTGCTGGAAGTGGCCACCAAAGAAGTGGAGGAGATCGAAAAACAGTATAACGACGGTATCATCACCAAAACTGAAAAGTATAACAAGGTCGTTGATGTCTGGACCCGGACGACGGATGATGTAGCCACGGCTATGATGGACAAGTTGGCGTACGAGGTGCTGGTTGATCCAAAAACGGGGAAAACAGAAAAAAATCAGAGTTTTAACCCTATCTACATGATGGCTAATTCCGGGGCTCGTGGTAACAAGGATCAGATGCGTCAGCTCGCAGGGATGCGCGGCCTTATGGCTAAACCATCAGGTGAAATTATTGAAACACCTATTACCGCAAACTTCCGTGAGGGGCTGACGGTTCTGCAGTTTTTTACATCCACTCACGGTGCACGGAAGGGGCTTGCGGATACAGCGCTTAAAACTGCTAACTCTGGATATTTGACCCGTCGTCTGGTTGATGTTGCCCAGGATGTTATTATTAGCGAGGATGATTGTGGTACAGTTGATGGTCTGAAGGTTTCAGCGATGGTCAAGGGCGGTGAAATCAGGGAAAAACTTGGCGAACGTGTTCTCGGTCGCATAGCCATGGCTGATGTTGTTAATCCTGACACCGGGGAATGTATTGTTCCTCATGGTGGGCTTATCGATGAAGAGGCTGTGGAAAAAATCGACAATTCGAGCCTTTCCACTATCACGATCCGCTCCACCTTGTGCTGTAATAGTACTCATGGAGTCTGCTCGAAATGTTATGGACGTGATCTGGCCCGTGGGCATATGGTCAACGTCGGTGAAGCTGTGGGGATTATCGCAGCGCAGAGTATTGGTGAGCCAGGTACGCAGCTTACCATGCGCACATTCCACATAGGTGGTACAGCGTCCAGAGAGATCGAACAGTCCTCTCACAAGGCTCAGCATGATGGCACAGTCGTCTTGTCCCGGGTTCGTGTTGTCAAAAATGCTGACGGGAATATGTTTGTTCTCAGTAAGAATGGGCAGCTGAAGATTGTAGATGATCAGGGCCTGGAACGTGAGAAGTATCCGCTTCCCAATGGAGCGACGCTTTTCTTTGATCAGGGAGATCGGGTTACCAAAGGAGCGCTTCTTGCCCAATGGGATCCATTTAACGAACCTTTTATTGCGGATATGGACGGTACCGTGAAATTCACGGATGTTCTCGAAGGTCGGACCGTGCAAGAAAAGCGTGATCGGACCACGTTGCAGACTACTTTGAGTATCATGGAGTACCGTTCCACGAACTACCGTCCTAGTATTTCTATTTGTGATAAGGACGGCAATGTTAAAGCACGGCCCGGTGGGTCTTCCACAGCTGTTTTTCAGCTTCCTGTGGGGGCTTTGCTTATGGTCCAGGACGGTCAGGAGGTTCGGGCCGGTGAGTTTATCGCCCGTAAGCCGCGTGAAACATCCAAAACCAAGGACATTGTTGGTGGTTTGCCTCGTGTTGCTGAGCTTTTTGAGGTTCGTAAGCCCAAGGAGCAGGGTACTATTTCAGAAGTTGAAGGTATTGTGGCCTTTGGTGCTGATTCAAAAGGCAAGAGAAGAATTATTGTTACCCCAGAGGTTGGGGAGCCTCATGATTACCTGATTCCTAAAGGGAAGCATATTCTTGTACAGGAAGGAGATTTTGTCGAAGCGGGCGAATTATTGACCGCAGGCGCCCCTGATCTTCATGATGTATTACATGTTCAAGGGGAGAAATACCTGGCGAATTATCTCGTTGAAGAGGTTCAGCACGTGTACCGCTCTCAGGGTGTTTATATTAATGATAAGCATATTGAGATTATTGTTCGTCAGATGCTCAAAAAAGTGAATATTCTCGATCCAGGAGATACGGACTTTTTAATCGGCGAACATATTGAAAAGAGTCGGTTTTTTAGTCAAAATGAAATTTGTGTTGCCAAGGGAATGCGTGCTGCGACCGCTGAGCCTTTGGTTCTTGGAATTACTCAGGCGTCTTTGTCCACGGAATCTTTTATTTCTGCGGCATCTTTTCAGGAAACGACCAAGGTTTTGACTGAGGCCGCGTTGCAGGGCAAGGAAGATCACCTTTTAGGTCTTAAGGAAAATGTTATTGTCGGGCGTCTTGTTGCTGCCGGTACTGGGTACAAGGCTTATCTTAACAATGGTATCGAGGTCCCAGGGCAGTCCGAAAGCCCCGATAAGTTTCTTGAGGATCTGGAAAAAGATCCCATTTTGATCGATTCATAGGTGTAGACGTCTAAAAATGGCCCAGGATTCATCAAACGCTTGACAAGTGAATGAGCATCCAATAACTGACGGCGTTTCTAAAAGTAATTTTATATGGAGGTCGTATGCCTACAATCAACCAATTGATCCGCAACGAGCGGGTTAAACAAATCAAGGCAAAGAAGACCGCAGCCCTGCAGAAGTGTCCCCAGAAGCGTGGGGTTTGCGTGCGTGTGTATACGACTACCCCGAAAAAACCGAACTCTGCATTGCGTAAGGTCGCCAGGGTGCGACTGACCAATGGGATAGAAGTTACATCATATATCCCCGGAGAAGGACATAATTTGCAGGAGCATTCGGTGGTTATGATTCGTGGTGGTCGTGTTAAGGATATTCCAGGTGTTCGGTACCATATTATCCGTGGTACGCTGGATACTTCTGGGGTTCAGGACAGACGCAAAAGTCGTTCCAAATACGGAACAAAGCGTCCTAAATAACTGCGAAGGAGTAAGGAATGCCCAGAAAAGGACCCGCCCCAAAAAGGGATGTTTTACCTGATCCCCGGTTTGGGAGTCGTGTAGTAACGAAGTTCATTAACCGCTTGATGGTTGATGGCAAAAAAAGTGTAGCTGAGAATATTTTTTACACCGCTATTGAGGAGGTTGCTCAGAAAACGAGTGAAGAACCCTTGAAGGTGTTTGAAAAAGTTCTTGAGAACGTGAAGCCGCAGATGGAAGTTAAGTCACGCCGTGTTGGTGGTGCGACTTATCAGGTACCCATGGAAGTTCGTCCTGTAAGGCAGGAATCCTTGGCAATCCGCTGGTTGGTCACGTATGCTCGTTCCAGAGGCGAAAAAGGCATGGTTGGCAAGCTTGCAGCTGAGTTTCACGATGCCGTTAATAACCGGGGCGCAGCTATTAAAAAGAAAGATGATACTTATCGCATGGCCGAAGCCAACAAGGCCTTTGCTCATTACCGGTGGTAATTAGGAGTTAACGTGGCACGAGCCGTACCTATTCATAATCAAAGAAATATCGGGATCATGGCCCACATCGATGCGGGCAAGACCACCACGACCGAACGAATTCTCTATTATACGAGTGTCTCTCATAAAATCGGAGAGGTCCATGATGGTCAGGCCACCATGGACTGGATGGAGCAGGAGCAGGAACGTGGTATTACGATTACTTCTGCAGCCACTACATGTATGTGGAAGGATTACCGTATCAATATTATTGATACTCCCGGCCATGTGGATTTTACCGTTGAAGTAGAGCGTTCTCTGCGAGTACTCGATGGCGCGGTTGCTGTATTCTGTGCTGTTGGTGGTGTTGAGCCGCAGTCCGAAACTGTGTGGCGTCAGGCAGACCGATACAAGGTCCCTCGTATTGCGTTTGTCAATAAAATGGATCGTTCAGGGGCGGATTTTTTGCGTGTCATTGAGATGATTACTTCTCGTCTTAAAGCTAAGCCAGTCCCTCTTCAGATTCCCATTGGAGCTGAAGATACGTTCAAGGGTGTCATTGACCTTATTTTGGGTAAAGCGTTGATTTTTGATGAGCAGAGCCAGGGTAAGGAATATGCAGTCGTTGAAATTCCTGCAGAGCTTAAAGATGAAGCTGCTCATTGGCGTCAGGTTTTAGTGGAAGCCGTTGCCGAAGAAGACGAGTCACTTCTGGACCGTTATCTTGGTGGTGAAGAGATTTCTCCAGAAGAACTTAAGGCCGCTATACGTGCTGAAACGATTAATCTAAAAATTTGTCCGGTCCTTTGTGGTTCAGCCTTCAAGAACAAAGGTGTTCAGCCTTTGCTTGATGCCGTCGTGGAATATTTACCTTCCCCTCTGGATATTCCGGCAATGGTCGGTCATGTTCCCGGCTCTGAAGAGCAGATTGAATGTATCTGTGATGATGACCTTCCGTTGAGTGCTCTGGCGTTTAAGTTGATGTCCGATCCTTTTATTGGTCATCTGACGTTTCTCCGTCTTTATTCTGGAACACTTGCCACCGGAACGACTGTACTTAACGCTGCTTCGGGGAAAAAAGAGCGCATTGGCAGACTTCTTCATATGCACGCTAATAAGCGTGAGGAAACTAAGGTTGCCTATGCGGGTGATATCGTGGCTGCTGTTGGTATGAAATATACGGCTACCGGAGAAACCTTGTGTGCGCTGGAACGTCCTGTACTCCTTGAATCCATTGATTTTCCTGATCCGGTTATTGAAGTGGCCATTGAGCCCAAGACCAAGGCAGACCGTGATGCTCTGGGCAGTGCTCTGCAGAAGCTTGCCAAGGAAGATCCTTCTTTCCGGGTCAAGACAGATGAGGAGACCAACCAGACGTTAATTGCTGGCATGGGTGAATTGCATCTTGAAATCATTGTTGATCGGTTGGTTCGTGAATTTGGTGTCGATGCCAATGTTGGCCAGCCGCAGGTTGCCTATCGTGAGACCATTACCAAGGCTGTTAAACAGGATCTTAAATACGCCAAGCAGTCTGGTGGTCGAGGTCAGTACGGTCATGTTGTCATCGAGGTTGAGCCTCAGGAGCCTGGTGCCGGGTATTTATTTGAGAATAAAGTCGTTGGTGGTCTTATTCCCAAAGAATATATTCCTTCCATCGATAAGGGTATTCAAAGCGCACTGACCAGTGGCGTTATGGCAGGTTTTCCCGTTGTGGATCTCAAAGTCGCCCTCGTTCATGGCTCGTATCATGAAGTGGATTCCTCCGAACAGGCTTTCTTTATCGCCGGGTCCATGGCCATCAAAGAAGCTTGCCGCAAGGCTGGCGGGGTTATTCTTGAACCGATCATGTTTGTCGAAATCCTTACTCCCGATGATTATCTCGGAGATGTTATGGGTGACGTAAGTGGACGCCGTGGTAAGGTGACAAGTTTGGAATCCCGTATGGGCACACAGATTATCCGTGCCCATGTTCCTTTGAGCAGTATGTTCGGATATGCAACGGATTTGCGTTCTAAAACCCAGGGCCGAGCGACATATTCGATGCTTTTTGATCATTATGAAAAAGTTCCGGTATCCGTTGCCGAAGAGCTTTTGAAGAAGCTTTAGCAGATTACGAAAGATTCTCCACGAGGATGTTGGTTCCAATGATTCTCGGAAGGCTAACCCGGATTTTTCGCAACACTTAGGAAATGAGTCATGAATAGCGATAAAATAAGAATTAAATTACGTGCGTATGATTATCGTATCTTAGATAAAGCCGTAGCAGAGATTGTTGATTCAGCAAAAAACACGGGTGCCAGCATTGCCGGTCCCATCCCTTTGCCGACGCGCATTCACAAGACTACGGTTCTGCGCTCTCCCCATGTTGACAAAAAATCGCGTGAACAGTTCGAAATAAGAGTCCATAAGCGGCTTCTTGATGTTCTCGAACCTACTCAGCAAACCGTTGATGCCCTGGGCAAGCTTAATCTCCCTGCCGGTGTTGATGTCGAAATTAAGCTCTAGTAGCGAAAAGTGAGTAAGCCATGAAAAAAATATTAGGCCTTGTTGGAAAAAAACTCGGCATGACCCGCATTTTTGCAGAGGATGGAACTGTTGTTCCTGCTACTGTGGTAGAAGTTGGGCCTTGTCCTGTTATCCAGAAAAAGGTGAAAGAAACTGATGGCTATAATGCTATTCAGGTTGGATTTGAGAAAATTGCATCACATCGTCTGACCAAACCTGAACGTGGTCATCAGCTTAAAGCTGATTGTGGTTTCTATCGCCATGTCAATGAGTTTCGCACGGAAAATGTGGACGCATATGAGGTTGGCCAGGAGATAACTGCAGATATCTTTAAGCCCGGTGAAAGAATTGATGTTCGTGGGACTTCTAAAGGCTGTGGTTTCGCCGGCCCTATGAAGCGTTGGAATTTTGCTGGAGCTCCTGCATCTCATGGCCATGAAAAGGTCCATCGTTCCACGGGTGGTATTGGACAGTGCGCATTCCCCGGAAAGGTAGACAAGGGTAAGAAGATGGCCGGTCAGATGGGCAACAAAAATGTCTCCTGTCTGAATCTTGAGGTGGTTGATGTTCGTCCTCAGGATAACCTTGTGATTATCCGGGGGCAGATCCCCGGTCCGAAGAAGGGAATAGTCTTTCTTCGCAAGAGGAGCTAAGGAGAACTACAATGGCGATGGCAAAAATATACAACCAAGAAAAAAATGTTGTTGGCGAGATGGATTTGGCTGACGATATCTTTTCTGTAGATGTGAAACCCGAGATCCTGCATTTTGTTGTTCGGGCTTACCGCGCAGCTCAAAGGTCGGGTACTGTTGGTGTGAAGAATCGTGCGCTGATCCGTGGCGGGGGAAGAAAACCTTGGAAGCAGAAGGGAACCGGTCGCGCTCGGGCTGGCACCGTGCGTTCTCCTTTGTGGCGAGGTGGAGCAGTTGCGTTTGGTCCTCAGGCCAGAGACTATAGTTTTAAGGTCAATAAGAAGGTCAGACGTCTTGCTCTCAAAATGGCATTGTCATCTCGTTTCGTTCAGGATGACCTGATGATTGTTGATTCTCTTGAACTTGCAGAGGTCAAGACTAAAAAATTTCTAGCTATGCGTGATCAGCTGGGTCTGAAAAAAGTCTTGATTGTTATCCCTGAAGAGTATAAAAATCTTTCCCTTTCGGTACGCAATGTTCCCGGGGTCGAGGTAAAGACGCTGGATGCGCTGAATGTTTATGATATCTTACGGCATCCGCAGCTCGTTATTGAGCAGGGCGCAGTAGGGAAGCTCCAGGAGAGGTTACAATAAGATGGAAAACACACAGGTACTTATTAAGCCCCTGCTCTCCGAAAAGTCCGCTTTTATGAAAGAGCAGGATGATAAACTTGCCTTTTATGTACATCCGTCGGCCTCTAAGTACGAGGTCAAAAGGGCAATTGAAGAACTTTTTAACGTCCATGTCCAGTCGGTCAATGTTATCAAGTACAGACCACGGGTTCGGAAGAAAATGGGGCGTGCCATCGGCAGGGTGCCGGGGTACAAAAAGGCCTACGTCAATCTTACACCGGGCGAAAAAATAGATTTTTTTGAAGGGGTTTAGGGATGGCAGTACGTAAATTAAAACCTACCTCACCGGGTAGGAGATCACAGACGGTTTCCACGTTTGAGGAAATTACCCGTTCGTTCCCCGAAAAAGGTTTGGCCACGGGCCTTACCCGTAAAAGTGGACGTAACAATAATGGACGTATCACCTCCCGCAGGCGTGGTGGTGGAAACAAGAGACTGTATCGGGTTATCGATTTCAAAAGGAATAAGCTTGATGTCCCCGCAACAGTTGCAACTATCGAGTATGATCCTAATCGTAGCGCACGTATTGCTCTGCTACATTATGCTGACGGGGAGAAAAGATATATTCTTGCTCCTAACGGTGTGAAGGTTGGGGATCAGATTATTGCCGGCGACAAGGCTGATATCAAGCCAGGCAATGCATTATCTCTTGTAAAAATTCCTCAGGGAACGATTATTCATAATATTGAATTGTATCCCGGGAAGGGCGGCCAGATGGCGCGATCTGCTGGCACATATGCCCAGCTGGTTGCTAAGGAAGGAACGTATGTCTTGCTGAGGCTTCCTTCAGGTGAAGTCCGCAGGGTTCTTTCCACAAACATGGCGACGGTTGGTCAGGTTGGTAATCTCGAATCAGAAAATATCACCATTGGTAAAGCTGGTCGTAGTCGCTGGAAAGGCAAGCGTCCTGAAGTTCGCGGCGTAGCCATGAATCCTGTTGATCATCCTCTGGGTGGTGGTGAAGGACGTAGCTCCGGTGGACGTCATCCCGTAACACCTTGGGGCAAGCCCACAAAGGGATACAAAACCAGAAATCCCAAAAAGCAGTCATCGCGGTTAATCGTTAAGCGCCGTGGCAAGAAGTAGGAGATATCATGCCTAGATCACTAAAAAAAAGTTTTTTCGTAGATGATCATCTCTTGGCCAAAGTTGACCGAGCCACAACGGATAATAGTCGTCAGGTAATCAAAACCTGGTCAAGGCGTTCGACAATTATTCCTGAAATGGTTGGGATGACATTTGCTGTCCACAACGGAAAGCAGTTTGTCCCTGTTTTCGTTACTGAAAATATGGTTGGGCATAAGCTGGGCGAGTTTTCTCCGACCAGAACTTTTCGGGGCCATGCTGGTGACAAACGAAGCCAGGTAAAAGGGAAGTAGTACAATGGAAGTGAAAGCAACTGCAAAATACATGCGCATTTCTGCACAGAAGACACGGCTTGTCGCAAAAAATATTAGTGGGAAAACCGTTGAGGATGCAATCAATATCCTTAAGTTTACCCCTAAAAAAGCCGCAAAAATAATCTCAACTGTGTTGGATTCGGCTATTGCAAACGCAGAAGCCAACACCGGATTGGATGTGGACAATCTCTTCGTTAAAAGTGTTCTGATCAACGAAGGTCCGACATTGAAGAGAATCCAACCAAGGGCAATGGGCCGAGCTTATCGCATCCTCAAGCGTACAAGCCACATTACTGTAATTGTTGATGAGCTATAGGAGGACATTGCTTTGGGTCAGAAAGTACATCCATATGGTTTCCGCTTAGGATATAATAAAAGCTGGCTTTCTCGCTGGTTTGCGACTAAGGACTATCCTGCCTTTGTTTGTGAAGACAAAAAATTGCGGACATACGTTAAGAAAAAGCTCTATCATGCCGGTATTTCCAAAATCGAAATTGAGCGCGCTGCAGATAAGATCCGTCTGATCCTGTCCACTGCACGTCCGGGTATCGTTATTGGTCGTAAAGGCGTTGAAATTGAAAAACTTCGGGCCGATCTGAAAAATAAATTTTCTGGTGAGTTTGTCATTGAAGTCAATGAGATTCGACGTCCCGAGACCGATGCACAACTTGTAGCCGAAAATATTGCTATGCAGCTTGAAAGACGTGTGGCATTCCGTAGGGCTACGAAGCGTACTCTTATGATTGCTCAGAAGTTTGGTGCTCAAGGGATTAAGGTCTCTTGCTCCGGCCGTCTTGGTGGAGCTGAAATCGCCAGAACCGAATGGCAGCGTGAGGGACGAGTCCCGTTGCATACCCTGCGTGCAGACATCGACTATGGCTATGCCCGAGCAGCTACTACCTATGGCGTTATT